>ENA-UOUE01000149-UOUE01000149.1-compost-metagenome-genome-assembly--contig:-NODE-149-length-56077-cov-9.572339_pt1 | contig 56077 bp, 29 predicted proteins | sample MGYA00238146_ERZ747223 | MGnify/ENA primary metagenome ERZ747223 (study PRJEB28781, sample SAMN06268865) | compost metagenome | isolation source: single cell | place: USA: California, Emeryville, Joint... | reverse complement strand
TCTTCTGACGTTCTTAATTGTATTGCGTTAACCCAATTTTAATTAAAATTGACAGCAGTTCCACTCGCTCGCAGCTTGTGCTCTTTCAACAGCTTGGACTTGCGCCAATGCAAAAGCGTAAAGTGTCTCTTATCGCCTATACTCAATCAAATGACCTTCTAATTTAGTGAAGAATGAATAAACTCACTGTCAAATTCAAAATTAATACAGATCACTTGGTTTCTGCCAATTCGATAATTGGGTTCTGATGAAGATAAACGTTGGGCCAACTCTCTGAAATGAAAAGCTTAGTAACACTAGTTTAACTAACCTCTTATGAGCAGCATAAAATTTTCGGTATGTTTATTTAGAGTCCTACAAGGAAACTCTTAGAACTGTTCGATGCTTGAATAAGAATTTTCTGTGCATATAATTAAATTCGAAGCCACACTTAGCTCTCGGAGAGAGGCGTTTCAGCAAAATCTAAAACTTATTCTGGAACCTAAGAGAAAATATTTCCAAAACGAAAAAGCTCAGAATTCTAATTGTTCTCATTAATATATGAGACCATCATTGCATCAGAATTTATATAATACAAAATATCAATCAAAATCTGAGGACTACATGAACAAAAAAGACATTACTTCATTAAAAGAAAAGACAGCAAATTATATCGAAAAAAAATCACGAAGAAGCTTCATTCCAACTCTTTTCCGACTCCTTGAGGTAATATTATGCTCTGATTTAATCGAGTGAGTTTTCTGAATGAAAAGGAAGGTAACCATTCAGAAATAATCAGCTGGACCGAGGACGGAAATTCATTAATGTTAAAGGACTTGGCGCAGCTGAGTCAGACAATACTTCCCAATTTTTTTGGCAACACTAAATATGCTTCATTTATCAGACAGGTAGACTTTCGATTCTAATTCGTTTCTTGAGATGACCTAGTTGAGTTTCTATGGTTTCAAACGAGTATCAAAGTCGTACAATAAAGGTCATATTTACAGTCATCCAAACTTTTGTCGAGGAAGAGGGTATCTAAATCGATCAGACAAATATCCTAAACTAAACTCTTTTTTCTTGAAAATTATAGGGAGCTCCTAAGTAATATTCAAAGGAAATCTAAAAGAAATGGAAACAAAGAAGAAGTGTCTTCCATCGAAGCCGATAATACTTCGGATGATCATCCACATGTACACTACCATTTATTTCGCACCAAATAGGCTAACCGAATCTGTCTTTGGAAGGCAGATTGCCAAGCTAGATATGAAGGAATTCGAGCCAAGCTCAATATGGCAAATGAGATGATCAGAGATCTTCAAGTTCAAAACCTAAACTTCAGAAAAATTATCCATGACAACATGTAAACAAACTACTCAAGTGATCAATAATAGCTAATGAATTAACAGGTCTTTCAGAGCCAATTTAGTCGCTCAAAGTGCTCCAGGCACTTACCTGAATCAAGGAAATTCCATGCTACACTTAAATGATTTAATCACAAACGCTCCAAGGAGAGCAGTTGATTTTTCTGACCATCAAAGTATCCAAGAATACATGAAAGTAAAGAAAAAAAGATTAAAATTTGAGCTGATTTTATATCAAAACAGGGAAATTACTATCAGGATGGGAACGAAATGACTCAGAGTCTCGTGACAAACGTTTTCAAGGCTCGAGACACTAGCGGCATTGATTCAATGAAACAAGCTGTCAACCAAGTATATCCGGCTGAATCGGTATGAAACAATTGCTCGTTAATCAAAGTCATGTAATGAACTCTCACTATTTAGATTGAAATCGGCCAGAAAAGTCAGATAAATAACTATGAGTATAATTTTTTGATTAACGATGAAGTTGCGGAGCTAAATTACACTCTCAACCCTCATTTAGGTCCAAAGAATTTCTTTTAGAGAGCTGTATCTTAACTTAATAGTTTTTTCAATACTTCTTTACTATATATCCACTGATTAAGCATCCATTAAATTAACTTAACGTTGCTTTATTTTCAGTGCATATTTATTTCATGAAGTGCAGCAAACAGCCAGTGAGCCCTAATCATGCTCACTCTCATAGAAAAAAGCTTTACTAACTCGAGTGTTTCGCAGTTTAGATTTCATAACAGCTGCTCAAATTTTATCTCAATAAGATAAAGAGCTGAAAACCGTAGAATTTTTCATCCCACTTTCGATAGTAAAAAATGCTAGGTTTTGTCTTTGCTTGTGTTTCTTTATGTGAATGCAAATTTGGCTAGTAGCAAAATCATTCTGTTGTTCGAAATATGTCTTCTTTCTTCTCATTTTTAATATTCTAACAGTATTATTAAAAATTTCATTGATAGATCACATTTAGCATCATTCGAGTTGACTCATAAACTCTTTCTTCATTCGCATGTGTGGAGAGGCTGGTGGACAAAACATTACACAATAACAAATTTCCAAATAATTCTCATCCTCCAAATAATTTCAGTTTAATTCAATAAGTTAGGCCGATTTCTCATTTCATCTAATAAATTTAATTAGAAGGAATCCTCGTATTTTATTTTAAATTCCATTACGAATGTCGGATATCGCGACTTTCAAAGAACATCTTCTAACATCAAATATCCCAGAATTTTCTTCAGCCTTCATAAGTTCTCTCAAGCTCGACAGTTTGGATGAGACACTAAGAGAAAAAATTTCTCTACTCCAAATGTACGGAAGTTCCTACAAGAAAAACTATCAAAACCAAAAAGAATTGAATGCCAAATTAAAGAAGTATATACAAGACAAAGAAGAAGAATATAAGTCTTTGGAGGGAGAGTTAAAGGCTGTGAAAGAGAGGTCAAAAGCATTAATAAAAGAGAACCGAGCATTGGAAGATAGAGTCCTTGAAGTTCTCAAAGAGAAAGAAGAGTACCGCGTTCGATGTGTGAGGCTTCAGGAGAAGCTTGAAAAGCTTGTCAAATATATGAAAAAATTGCAAAATTCTCGACTGAACTCTCAGAGAGGTTCAAATATCACACATTTAAGCAAAATGCCTTGGTTTACCAGCCCAGCCGCTTCAAATCAGCACTTTCGTTTCGATAGTCTTCAATCAAATTCTTCTGGAACTTTGGAAAGGGAGTTGAGGTCGAGTGTATTGGAGTATACAGAGCCAGATAATCATCACTCCGCAGTGAAAATGGACACTCTAAAGGATGAGGATTATGTGCCGAGATTCCCAACTATCACTACAGAGAATAAGGAAATATTAATAGAAGATAAATTTGGCGAGGAGTATGTCGAAGGCTCATCGCCTGAGATCGGTTTGCCAGGTGCGATGACAGATAGGATTACCAATACAGATAGGATTACCAATACAGATAGGAGGGATGATAATGAGTCCCCCAGTTTTAGACAGCAGACCATTTTCACTGAAGAAGACGAGGAATTGCCACCAGTTACAGAGACAGAAATGAATGACGATGCCAATGAAAATAAATTTTATAAAAATTCGGCACCATCTCTTGAATTATCAGGTACTTTCTCAATTCGTAGCCATCAGCAATATGGGCCATAACGTTTTTCATTTAGAGAGCAAATTAAATCCACTTTATTTAAATTATATGCGAAAGCAAACAAATAATTTGCACCAAACAACAGGTAAATTATTCAACAGCAACCTTCGCAAACTTAAACAATTCTAGATGAAAGAGCTCTTCAGCTTCGCAAAAGCGTCGTTGAACTAAAATCACAGGTTAGAAAGAGTATTTTTTGCACAGTTTCGATGGTGTTATTCACAATCTTTCCGGTTAGGTTCATCTCCGAAAACTTCTCAAGAATCTATCCCTCAAATTGAGGAATTGCCCGTGGAAAGTGACTCAGCCCGTTGGGGGGAGGTAGCCATTCGCCTTAAATATATTAGGTGTTAATAATCTTCATTTATCAAACAGAGTCCGCTAGTTCCACAAAAAAATTCGCCACCATTATTTGAAGAATTCTTCTTAATTGGTGCATCTATCGATGATGTTATTGAATTCGAAAAAGCACACCCAGAGTAATGAAAAAAATCTTTCCTGACAAATTATCACCACAATGCTCCATAGTTCAAAAAGTGGAACAATAAAACCTCGTATCCTCTATAATTATCCGAGCAATGAGAAGCAGCTCGAACTGTAACATCTGATGTTTAAATCTCTCCTAAATGTGATTTATTTCAAGTCCCTCAAGAGCGGCAGTTAGGGACTTCTGCTTTCCATTCGGAGTCGACCTCAAGAGAGAGATTATCAAATCCAACTCGAATATCTATGAGTAGAATTTTCTCTCTGACCAATGAGTCTAATGTGTTTCATTCAGGATTATGTTCCCAAAAATTTGTTATGACGATAATTCAAATTGCTTTTTATTCCCTCTGCTGGCAGGAGAATTGATTGGGAAAACACACTCAAACGAGTTAATGAGTCAGATAAATCCTGACAGTCTTCTGTTTCATATTTGCATCAAAACTACCGATTTTTTTGATTTGGTATACACTCCAAGTGCCTTCCCGAATATAATTATTATTTAGGGTGAGCTCACTGAAGAGCCAACAATTTCGAACACAGGGAACTCGAAACGTAGAAAACCCCGAAAAATATGGAAAGTCAGCAAGATTTATTGTTTTATGACTTTCTATCCTTTGACCAAACTCTTCATGGACTTGAACTGCAGTTTACTCAGTAATATTTGCCTGCAGAATATCATTTTTATTCGCATAATCAGATGTTATTAAAATCGCGAGAATGAAACTTTTTTCAGATCTCATTTCCAAATCGAAAGAACCTTTGAAAGAAATGGACAGCGATTGGGCAAATAACGTACTTCGCTTTCTCTTTTGGCTCTATCATGAATTCTAATACGTCATTATTAGTTCGTAAAAGCTGAAGTTGAGAGTTATCTGCGGGCGCTGCTTGAAAAAAACATTCCTCAACTAGATTCGACGTTTGAATTTAAATATAAAGATTTCGATAAGGTTACAGCTTTGATACAGAACAAGGATCATTTGGCGACACATGTTTTTTCTTGGCTGTATCCAATCGCATTTACGTATTTCCCTCTGGAAGATCTTATGTACATCTTCTCTTGTGCCATGCTGGAAAGGAAAGTTGTGATTGTGAGTCCGAATCTGGCTCTGTTGTCTTCAATAATGTAGCAAAACTCTTTTACACTCTCTCACTCTCTAACTCAACTTTTCACGACAGGTTGGTGCTTGTAGCTATGCTGAAGCCCTACAAATATCCATATCCCGTGATCTTCTCGTTACCCGAGCTTCTGCTTCCAATATGCGACGCTCCTGGTGGTGCATTACTAGGTAGAATCCTTTTCAACGAGGCCTTCTTCTCACATCATATGGTAGGAATAAATAAAAGCGGAGACTATATTGCCAAGGAAAGACTTTGGGTCGAATATCCAGATTCTATTTTTTTCATATTGACAGATGACAGCATCATGCTATTGTCTGAGAGCGAATCAGAACATCAGGCCAGAACCAAGATTTTTGAGAAGCTGACGGAAAGGCTGCATCCCCTTTATTGGCTTTTTAATGCCGAGAAAGGGATAATGCAAGAGGTTGAAGATCCTCAGAAGTTAAGCGCGATCAAAACTACGAAAGTATCTCAAGAGAGAAAACTTAAAATCATGAAGACTCTGCGTTACTGGAACGGAGAGGTTTCCAAAGAAGAGGCGGAAATTTACGATAAACTATTTGAAACAGTTCATAGCTTTCATCAAGATCTGGTAATAAAGCATCTCCCTAGCAAGGAAGCGGTGCTTGGAGAGCCAACTAATAACGTAATTTTGTTTTTAAAATTACTTTCATTAACATCTAAATACTATTTTAGCTGGATGACCAAATTGACTTAGCTGAAGTTCGTCGGATTGTGCTTGAGAAGAATCCAGACACAAAACCATTTTTAGAAGTTTTTGTAGAGTCGCAGTTATTTACTAATTTTATTCTTCAATATTACTCCGCGGTCGCTTTGCAGAAAACTGAGTATGTATTTAGCTAATTTTTTTAGAGCGAGAGCCGACAGCGTTGATATCATCACCTCCAGAATTATGACAGTTTGAAATTGTACATACTGAAATAATTTTCGATTCTTAATTTATTAATACTAATTTTCGAGCTCCATTTCAAAGTTCGACAATAATTGGCATTGCATTGATGAATAAGTTCTAATAAACTACATCGGGAACAGGATATTGCTGCTTCCCAGTGCGAAACAACTAGTTCTCCTTAAGGAAGAAAGGTAAGATCATTTAAATTAAATACAAAATTATAATTTATCTTTAGAGTAATACGGTGCATCATTAAAATGGTGGACAATCTTGGCTCTCCATTAGAGGCAGACGCATTTATCAAGAAATGTCTAGAGAACATCGACTTCAAGCTTCTTAATTTCTTCTTGCCATATGCTTCATTTCCACCGGCTTTGCAAAGGATCTGCGAAGCAATGCTTATCTTATTAGAAGAAGAGTATGAATTTTCTGTGTACAAAGCAAAAAAATTACTCGCTGCAAATCCAAAGGAGCTGCAAGAGAGGATGCAACAATTTAATCCTAAAACCCTCAACGAGAAGCAGATAAATGCCCTTGATATTATCATTAAAGAACTAGAAGATCAAGATCTTCAAACAATTTCGAAAGGAGGTGCTCAGTTATATGCTTGGATTACTGCAATTTACAGTGCAAGATGAAAGAAAGGGAGACTTTGAAATATTTTCCAGACAATTTCAAAAAATATTTTTCATAGAAAGATGAACCGCACATTTCTACACATTCGCTTGTGCTAGGGTTAAAGTTCGTATATAATAAGAAAAAACATTCTATAGAATTTTATATCTTACAAGATAAGCAATCTTGATTGTTCAATTTGAAAATACTTTTCCTCTTTAGGTATTGATTAATTCACACTTCTCTTAACAAAGCAAACTACCATCATCCAAAAAAAAAATTACTTGATATGCTTCAACTTCGTAGGAATCTCCTCAGAGTAGAGATCGCATTTTGATAGCAGTCAGTATGTTTTATACATCAATAACAATTATTATTCAATTTTTCATAATATATTCCGACATTCTGAAAAGCTCAGCAGATAACATTCAATAAGTAGGAGAATGTCACTACTAGTATAAAAACTTGAATAAAATATAGTCAATATGATTTCGTTATCTAGGGTTGTAGAGATGTGTATCCAAGGTGATTGATTACATTTTGTGGACGAGTTCTACTGATTGAGTGGAACTCGTCTTACTCATTCGGTCCTTCTCGACCATTCCATAGAGCTTTTCCGCTTCCTTCGCTTTCCTTCTCTCTTCAAACTTCCTCTCTACGAATTTGACTAACACATTAACAAAGAAACTTTCATATAGTGCAATCATCAACGCAAACAACACACTGAGTCCCACTACTTCCCTGACCAAAAGTGGTGTATAATAAGTGGTATCAGGCATATCATAGATATATATTCGAACCCATTCGACAATGGTTTGCAGAACAACGAGTATTAAGTGCAACAGGATGACAGCGCATAGATAAAGGTTGCTTGTTATTGGCTGGCGGAAAGGTCGAGCAACATTGAAAGAGGCGATCACTCCTAGGTATAGCAGTATTGAGAATGAAAACAGAGCTGCAGCTTGCACTGAACTGGTAGTGTCGAACTCTGATTTGTCCTCTTGAATAGGTGCATCACTAGTTATATCGAATATCATATATTGTCCTAGGCCTTGCAGTATCCAGGAGCCGAAAATCGAAAGCATACATCGAAGTGTGAAAAGTCCTCCTGGAGGCAAATCATCCTCTAGTTGATCATAAGGCCCAGTCCAAGACATAGCTGCAGCAGCAGGTGCGATGAGTCCGAGATCTTGCCATAAAAATTGTATGTTGTTCATATCGTCCAGATTCGTAGTCAGTAGTAATGAAGATGTGTACTGCAATATCCCATAAAACGCCATGAATTTGAATATTAAAACGTTTGTTGACAGCACACACCTTCCTTCAGCAAGTACGTCTATTATTGCCGTTATCGATCCTAGTTTAGATGTAAGAGGCGCGGAAATTGAAGCTTCTGTCTGGGACAATGAGATTCCGACGTCTGCAGTCTGCAAAGCACCACAGTCATTCGCGCCGTCTCCAACCATCGCGACCATTCTCCCAGTTGCTTGAATCATCTCAATCAACGATGACTTATGATTTGGCTGCATACGAGAATAGATTTTTGCTTTTAGGAGGATCGTGCGCAATTTCCAATCAGAAAGATCTTTTTCGTGGTCAGCACTGTTAGCATATAGAAACTCGAAGGCTTTTCCAGTAAAAGCGTATTGAATATTCGGTCCTTTTGGGATGCTCGGGACGATGGCTTCAGCAACTTGTAATTTAATACCTTGATGTGATTTTTGTTTCCGTATGAAGTGAGTGATCCTAATCATTTCTCCACCAAACACGTTCTCGCTATCGATGGTCTCGATGTGGCCATGAGCATTCTTGGCACGCGACTCCTTCTCATTATCTTCTCCTTTGAATTTCGCAAGCAACATAGAATCTCTTCCCTGGAGTTTTTTGAACTGAAGATAAAATTCGCTGTTGTGTTCAATGATATCACAAACGTAAACAATATTATCATGCTGAAGCATAGCTATTTCTCTTCCAACATGAACCGCTGTTATAGGATTGTCACCTGTGACTATTTTACTCTCAACAGCTGCATGGTTGAGACTCGCAATCACATCTCGTGAATCAGGCTTCAGCATGTTCTCAAATATAAGAAAACCCACAAATGTAAGGTTTTTCTCCATCTTCTCTCTCTCTAAATCTTGGAATTTCTTTTTTGTTTCTTCCTTAGTGAGATCTCTCCAGGCTAGAGCTAGGACTCTATATCCTAGGATTGTATAGTCTGCCAGCCTTTCATCATAGTTTTTCGGTATTGATGAAGGCTCACATAATGTCTTCATTATTTCAGGAGCACCCTTTGCATAAACTCTTATTTCCTTACGACCTTCAGCCTGAGCAACCACAGACATTCTTCCAACTTCAGAGAGAAATTCAAATCTACGATAAATGTTGTAGACTAGGTCTCGAACAGAATTGTGCATCGCATAGATGGCATCTCTCCTTTTGGGTTCAATGTCGTAGTAACTTGAGAAATCAATCATTTTAATTTCCATAGGGTCTCCCAACATCAGTCTTGCTCCATTTTCAACAGAGATCGCAACATTATGACAAGTACCCATAATAGCCAGCGCACGAAATACGGAAATTTTGTCTTCAGAGTTAGCATAAGCTAATTTGTCAAATCCAGGCATGATGAACTCCTTGAAAACACCATTCGAAGAAACTTTATATCCTCTTATAGCCATATCTTCATAAGTTAGGGTTCCTTTTTGAAAAAAGATAGCAAATATTTAGCTTACAACAATGAAAAATATATGATAAAAGATACCTGTTTTGTCAAAACAAACGCAGTCAACTCTTCCGGCTGCTATGATACGCTTCGGACTGATACAATTTATCTGATTTTTTCGGTATCGGATTAACGAAAAACTGGTAGCTACTGTCAATGCGACAGGCAAAGATGCAGGAATTGCGTTGGTTACCATTCCGAGCACACTCAAAACAATATCATACGTCTCAACCTTCCCAAGCTGAGGAGGGATACCGAGACTTAAACCGCAGAGCAGCACCACCAAAAGCAGTAAAATGAGATAATATGAGTCTCTTTCAAATTTTAAGTTGCTTGCTTTGGGGTACAAAATACCCCTCACCAGCTGCCCTCGTAGTGTTGAGAAACTAGTTCTGATCACAAGAGCAAGCGTTTCAACGTTTTGATTTCCTAACTTTTGGACAACAACAGTACCTTCATAAAGGGAGTAGACCTTATGCAGAGTCGCCATGTACTTATCTGAGTTGTCTGGAATGCTGTACTTTGACATTGGAACGGATTCTCCTGTCAAAGCACACTCGTCTACCAGAAGCTGTCCATTCAGCAAGACGCAATCACAGGGCATGCGAAAATGATCTTTGATCACAAGAAGATCACCAGGAACGATATCTCGAGATTTAACTCCAGTTGATTTCATGTACTTCCCTTTTTCTCGTCTGTACAAATCGACCTCCGTTCCAAAATGAACAAGTTCATGAATTCTCTCAAAGTTCTTTCTTACTGTAATGAGATTTATGATTGCCGTAGTTATTGAAACCACTGTGATGAACGCTGCGAAGATGTAGTAGTCGGTGAGACACCAAATTGTCACTGACAAAATTTGAAATAAGAAGAAAGGCTGCAAAATTTCTCGAAAGAATAAACGAACGTGTGAGGGAACCTCAAAGTTTATTTCACACTTTCCAAATACCTCTTGGATTCTGGGAACTTCTTCTTCATGGTTCCCCCACAAAAATTTGTTTCGAATCTCCTGGAAGGGTCGGTAGATAGGGAATTCAACGGCTGAAAACGTGCGATCTTCGTTCGAGTAAACATAAGTCAAACCTCGATTTTTGAAACCTATCTTAACTATGACTAATGAATGCATAGTGGAAGTCAACTAAGATGAAGCGCGATTGTGGATTTACCAGTATTTTTGTCAAAATCAAAGGTTTTAATGTCTTCTTTTGGGAGGATAACTGAAGTATCGTCCCAGTTGGTCACATAGAAATGTGTTGCAAATGGTGCACTCTCAACCAAAGAATATTTCAGCCGTCGCATAACGCTGGGAACATTTATTGCAACAGCATAGATGATTCCAAAGGTAAGAACAGAAAGAGTATAAAACAGAACAGTCTTCATGGAATCCTCGCGAATGTAAGCAATATCATGTAGCGCTAAAATTCCTTCACAGACCGCTGGCGAAATGCGTTTTTTCAAACCGAAGCTCATTTGCAATGAATTTCCAAGGTTTATCCTTCAACGTGAATTTATTTTAAACTTGTTAATAAATCGGTCAAACTGTAATGATGAATCAGAAATGAGTGATGAAGTTCAATTATTGCTTTTGGAAAAGAGAGAGAAAAAAAAAACACAACCGAAAAAGAGAGTTGTGCCTTACTTTCGAAGGATTAGTCAGAGCTGAGCTCGCATGAATCAACACACTGGAAGTGACTTATGTAGTTGAGTACTGAGTGAACTCTGTCAATAAAAAGTCTCTGTTCTTAGAATGATTGAATATGCAGAAAGAGCATTGAGAAACCGCACAAAATGGAAAGGATTTTTTCAAAAAATCAAGCAATTCTTGAATCTTCATAGTAATAATTTTGATATATTGTTTTTTCTTTTGGAGAAATATGGCAATATTCACCAAATATCTGGCATAGTAGATGGCCGAGAATGATAACGAAAAAAAAGTCTTCGCAGAGTGAAATGGAGAAGGCGAGAACTCAAAATAGAATTTTGTATCAGAAGTCTATCAATTCTCCTATGTACTTAAAACTAATTTCAATATTTTGGCTGATAATTGTCAGAGAGGTTTTCAAGTCGACGCCGGAGATGTATCTCTGCAATGGAGAATTGCTTTTTGCAAATAAAGTCATTCCATATGTATATGTTTATTTGAATTTGTATGTAAATCCTTCACGTATACTCATGCCCTCTGCTGATTGTAAATCGCAAAATTCCTTTAATTACAGGATTAATTTATACTTATGGAACCATAATTTCTGATCTTTCAAGATGAGTTTGCACCTCAGCAATACTTTCGGGAGAAATTCAGCTGGTTAGTCCTGCTTAGAATTTGCTCATTTAGAAACTTTTCCACTTGCCGTTCCAGACTAATAAAACAGTAATTCTAAAGAAATAGAAAAAGAACATTTTCGTCAGTTTGCAGGCTATCTGAAAGAAGTTTATTCTAAATTTTTGAATAAACAAATTTTGATTGAATCGAATTAGCAAAAAAAATGCAAAAACTCATAACACAAAACTTCAAAAGGCTGGGTCGGATCAGCTCAACTCTCCAAAAAACTGCCCTCAAACATTCTCTTTACCCCTTGAAATTCGCGAATCTTTATGTTGATGAATATTTAAAACATGCCTATAGCCAAAGGTGCTATTTTTCTACGAAATCAGATAATCCAAATAAGGACAACGCTGACGATGATAACGGCGAGGGCATTCAATATAAGCCTCAAAGTATTCCACTGAAAGAGTTCAAAAATACCACTATTGATACTTCAGAGCATGAAATCAAGACGTACGTGCTTTTCACTTCAACAAATCCAATCATCCCCAACACTGAGATGAATGCTAATATAAACACCGGATACCTTGGTTCAGCTCAGCTTGACAACGAATTCCTGTACGTCCTGGTTAACGAAGCAAATAACAGCAACATCTACACAGTTGGAGTCGTTCTCCAAAACGATATCAATCAGCAGCTGGAGCAAATTATTCAATCTACAAGCAAAAGCGCGCAAGATTCTTCAAATAGCCATAAGAATGCAATAATTTGCGTCAAAAAGAAAGATTTTAGAGTCAAAATCACAGACTTAGAGAAAAGAGATGGTTGCTATTTCGTGAAAGGCTATGTTATCAAGGACGAAGAACCCACTGAACAAGAAAAATCAATCAACTTAAAGAGTGAAATTGCTGAACTTCGTCATCTCTCAAGTTCAATTCGCTATATAAAGCAGAATGAAACGCCTGAAATTTTCAATATTCACTGGGATTCTTTTGAGAAGGAAAATTTGGAGCTCGACAAACTTGATGAGTTGCTCTATTCAGTGATGAATCAGCTTTGGAAGCTGAGCAGCCTCACTAAAGAGAATTTCTCCGAATTTTTCCAAACATTTTTGGAACAAACGAGCGTGATAGCCAGACTCTTCCTTGTGAAGAAGAAACTCAGCGAAGTGTTAAAAGTCGTGATTCTTCTAAATCAAGCAATGAAATATGCAGACGACTCTGTCAGAAAGAACACAGATGCCGCTAAAGCTCAATTATCGATCCAGTACCTGAAAAATATGTACATTGGATACTCGCAGCCGCAACCTGTCCAGGAGCCTAGTGGTGCAGCTCAAGGTAGCGCAACTGCTAATAATAAAATGAAACCTTATTTGGACAAGCTGCATTTAATTAAGGACGAAACATCAAGAGAAAAAGTACGCAAAGAAATCGAGAGACTTTCTCAGATGGATAAGCAATATCATGAATACAGTAAAATTCAAGCATACTTGGAACAAGTATTTGGAATACCTTGGGATAAATATAGTCCAGAGCATTGGGATATAGAATACACCAGAAAAGTGCTTGCGAATGAGCTCTATGGGCTTGAGAAAGTAAAAAAGAGAATCACCGAGTTGGTTGCCGTGAACCGGCTTCGAAATTTGAACGAGAACATTCCAAAAAAAGGTTTCGTAATCTGCTTGTATGGACCACCCGGCACTGGAAAAACATCCATAGCCAAAGCTCTGGCGAAATGTCTGAATCGGGAGCTGCGTTTCATTTCGTTCGCGGGAGTTACTGATTCACACTTTGTTAAAGGACATCGAAGAACGTATGTCGATTCACAGCCTGGAATTTTTGTGAGCGAGTTAATAAAAGCCAAAACTATGAACCCGGTCTTTGTGGTTGATGAAATCGATAAAATGGGAAGACATGGGTACCACAGATAGTATTTCGTTGTCTAACTTTTTATCGTGCTTTAGACAAAACGCTGATCCTTATACAAGTTTGCTGGAAATTTTGAATCCTGAAGAAAATGAGAACTTTACGGATCATTATTTGGATATAAAGGTCGATTTCTCGCAAGTCATTTTTATCCTGACTGCAAATGAGCCTCTGAACATGCTTGAGCCTCTGAGAAATAGGCTTGAGATTATTGAGGTCCCTGCCTACATAGAACAAGAAAAAGTAAAAATTATTTTAGCTGAAAGAGCGACAGTTAATTAATTCATCATTATCTTTTTTAGCTAATCATTGCAAAAAATTATTTGCTGCCCAAAGTTCTTGAAGCGAATGGCCTATTGCCAGGGAGTATCGAATTTGACGACGAAATTATTATCAAAATTGCAAAAGGTAAGCTTTGTAAATATTTATCTAATTGCCCCTAACATTATAATTAAGGGTGGTGCTATCATGAAAGCGGAGTGAGAGAATTAAAACGTTGTTTCGACAAGATAGCTCGCAAATTTGCATATGAGCTTATTCAAAACGCCAATAAGATCCAACCGACTGAACAATCAACGCAAACGATTGAATCAAATGATGTTGAAAATATCCGAAAGGTCAGGTCCGTAAACCAACTAAAATTCCTCCGCAATGAGGAGAATATCGAAGGCAAGCTCCAAAAATATCTTGGCCTTCCAACCTTTGACGAAGTTTATGAAAGAATTAATCGAAAAGCATATATAGGTAGCAACTTTTAACTCGAATTATTTTTAACGAAAAAAAATTATTAGGGGTTGCAAATGTGCTCACTGTTTCAGGCTTCACAGGAAGCGTTCTATCAATAGAAGTCATTCATGATTTGACGCATCCTGAGAAGAAAGGCCATTATACTGTCACAGGAAATCTGCAGCAAGTTCTCCAGGAAAGTCTCTTGATCGCAAAGGTAAATGCTTTGAGGCTACTGCCCAAAGAGGTGTATGATGAAGCCGTGACGAAAAATTATCATGTCCACTTCCTTGAGGGAGCAACTCCTAAGGAAGGACCATCCGCTGGCATCTCAATTTGCACAGCTCTACTCTCACGAATGCTGGAAAAACCTGTCTCTACTTCCATAGCGATGACTGGAGAGCTGTCATTAAACGGAGACATCTATAAAATAGGTATTTCAACTATCTTTTTCTGGTCGGAATTTCATGCAATTTAATTGAACTAGGCGGCATCCAAAGCAAAGTAACCGCTGCAAAATCCTTGGATATCAAGACTCTCATAATCCCTCAAGGAAACAAGTCAGAATTTCTCGAGTTATCTGATGGCTTGAAGCAAGGGTTAACTGTCTACTTTGTAAAAACATATAGCGAGGTCTATGATATCATATTCGGTGACGATCCCAGCGCTCGAGAGAAAGTAGATAAATTCACGGGAGTAAAGCCACTGTCTAAGCTGAAAGATACTTCAGAAGCGCCTTCCCCAGATCATGCCTAAAGATTCTTCTGCTTTTAGAAAGTATGTAGTGAGACTTCAGTTTATAAGTGTTGTTTAGAATTCTAAGTTTTTATGGATAATTTTTCACTGAGCTGCAATTTCATAATATTAGCATGATTGAACTAAAAAAAATAAAATAGTTGGAGCTACTACCTAATTCTAACTTTTTTTTTTGATCTCCCAAAGTAGCAAATGATAATATGAACAAAGAAAACGCTAGAGAGATGAATTTCCTTCAAATTAAGGCAGAAGGTTGATTAGCAATAAAAAAAAAAGATATTCTCTGACCATAATATAAAAATCAGCTATACCATCGTGTAACATTTTTATTTTTATTTTTTCAACTGCCAGTATAATCATAAATATAGACAACATTTTCCAGACTAAATAGCCATTGGTGCTATACGTCTGAGAGATATATAAGATTCTTTAATCTCTAAAAGTTTTTCCAAATTGCCAATTTGCGAATTTTGATACCCCTAAAAACTATCTTTTGGGATGGGTACCCATCATGGATAATAGGAAAATTTGCAGAAAATATTTTTAATAGCTCAGGGACAATCAAGAGTATAGATAGACAATTTTCTCACCAAAACACAATCCAGAGGTAATACATACTGGAACTCAACTAATGCATTCATTCTTTTCAATAAATATAGCTAAATTTGCAGACGCTTTTCTTTATTATTTGGAAATGTGTGTTCGAATCCTCAAGTTGATAATGGTGTATTTTGAAATTCTCAGTCATTTAAATGATTTAAGATAGATTTGATAACATTTTCCAATCTCTCTTTGAAATTCAATTCTAACTTCTGCTCACTCAATCAAACATGCTTCGAAGTTTTTTCGTTCATGGAACACTCCAATAAATCTTCTTACACTTTGAGATAGAAGTTATGATGAAGCTGAGATATTTAATTCAAGACCAATCAGCGACGTCTTTAAATATGAATTCATTGAATTTGAAAGAAAAAATTTCATTGCGCTTAACAACGTTTGGGTTCATAAAGCTTTTTTAGGATTATTGTTGTATTTTACTCGAATATTCTGTATTCTGTAAATCCATGTGATATTACAGGTATGCCTATTTCAGTGAAGAGTTTAACTCAGATGAGAGATGCTTAGATGCAATATTATTTTCGAAATCCTATTCCCTCAATGCGATATATGAAATAAAAAGTGATAAACAATAATCTTGATGATTTTTAGAGCGGACCTTCTTTTTCTTAATGCTCTTTAACAGTGTGTCGGCCTCAAGTACTAATTCATCGTTATTACATAGGATGGCAGCCATCTTTTTTACATTTTATAAGAGATGGTTAATGGGTTCCTAATTTTCTATTTGAGTTATTGAGTCCTCTGCTATCCTAATCTCTCGGCCAGTTATTTTTTCATGATCGCCGTTCCTTAAATGGTTTTGCGTTATTTGATTTCTCGCTGAGCAAGTGAAATAACTCATATACACCTTTTCATCAACGGCTAACTCTTTAATAAATTTTCGCCGGTTATGCGCTAATTTGCTTGAATCTGTAGTTAGCTTCGATACAAACTTTTTAAACGGCTAAAAAGTATGAAAACCCACTTCGTTTTGCGCTAATTCTTAGTATGGAAATGCCCTTATAACAGCAAGCGCCTCCCAAATTATAATCATTAGATAAAAATGAAAACCAATACTCCTCTTTATACCTTATTAAGCCATAAAATTGGAACTGAGCTTCCACTTGTAGGAAAAAGCACAATTCCTCGCAGCAGCAAAAAGATACAAGAAAAGCCTGTTCTTCCAACAACCTTTTCCTTGGCCAATCTTCTCACCCGTCCAAGCGGTATGATAAATGGACAAGGAATAAATGTACCACAAGATAACTCGAGTTTTTATTTGCCATCAAAGAAAGCCACTGTGGAAAATATTAAAGTTGAATACAATGATGAGTCTTCCACTGGCGAAGAGTCCACAGGCAAAGGAACAAAAGAGTGCACAAACGAATCAATCTCGACAAAAAGCGAGCGAATGGGATCAACTCTTTTGAAAGCTTCCAAGAAAATTTGTAAAGAAGCACAAGTGGAGACAAAGGCCTGGAAAGAAGAAGAGGACCAGCAAATCCTTGAGCTCGTTCAAAGATACGGCCCAAACTGGACCACTATATCCAAAATGCTTGGAGGTGAGAGATCCGCAAAGCAAATTAGAAATAGATACATTAATCAAATCGACCCAAATATCAAGAAAAACACCAAATGGACTACTCAAGAAGACGAGAAATTGGTTAGATTGTTCAAACTGAAAGGACGCAAATGGCGATGGATTTCCAAGCTTATTCCCGGAAGAAGTGAGTCTATGGTGAAAAGCAGAATGTACTCGAAGTTCAAACACTTGCTCACACAAATGCCTGGAAAAGACGACAAGACCGAGATGATCAAGCAGGCCGAAAAGCAATTCATGCAAGAAGAGACAAAGAGACTTAAGAAAATGTTGCAAGACGTGAACCCAGGAAAAATACAAAGTCTCATAGCCTCTAAGGCTTTGAAGCCCACGATTCCATCTCAATATGCTTTCAATAGCATGATTAGCAGAAGCAAGAATCATTCTGATCAAATGATCGATGAGTCCGATGAAACAAGACTCTCCAAAGAAAATTCAAACAATGTACCAAACACAATGATAAAAGAAGAAGCAGTCGAAATGACCAACGAACAAATAGCCGTCAAGGTAGAGGATGGTGGATGCACCTCCTCCGAAAGGGAAGCTGATGAAAAAAACAGTCCACAAATTCAATCCGCTGGAAATACAGCATTGAATAGCATTGAGGAAAGAGTTAAGGTCCTCGAAAATTTTTTAAATCTTGGCCAGCTTACTGGGTGCCACCTCAGCTTGATCAAGGAGATGATCCAAGCTAAACGAACCAGAGGTGACGAAGAAGGCGCTTTCGACCAATACAAGGGAAAGGCCGAGGCTTTCCGATCGACTCTTCCAAAAATCGAACTTCTTTTTGTAAATTCTTTACGTGAGATCCAATCAATTCTGGACCTTCTCGCTAAATAACTTCAAAAATATTTGTATTTTTAGTCAGTTTTTCCACGTCTAATTTAATCCTCTGTGTTGTCCCACAACATATTAGTTTTATATATAAATGGGGTTATAGCCAGTTACAACAACAGCAAGTAGTTTCTTCAAAGATAAGAGCTTGGTTTGCTCTCAAAGAGGGGAGACAGAAATGAATTGCAGTTCACTCTTGATATTAACTGTTGCGGAAATTAATTCAGTCATTATCTTAAAGAGAAATAAGACAGCATATATCAGGAATCCATTCTTAAATTTTCAAAACAATGTCGACTTTGCATTGACATTGGAGGCGTTCATTGTTTTTTCACTTAAAGGACACTTGCATTGTTAAAATGACGCATGTAATTGAGCAAAGAACTGATATAAATATGACATTATATGATATATACCATGAAGGTTCTCGGGCTACTGAACTAGGTTAGCTCCTTTTTGCCACTAAGAAAACAGAAATCAGCGTTTGATCCAGTGTTCCTAACTCATAGAAACAATTTTCAACGGATCCAAATTTGGAATTGATTTCAGAGTTAGCGAAAAAAAAGAGAGTCCAACTCAAAGCATCTTTGATTGAAAAAATGCTTTGGCTTTGCATAGAAATATTTCTATTCAATTCAAGTCTACGCTCGTTACGACCATCTTGAAGAATTATTGTTCGCCTTAAGATCGATTTTACAATCTAGAGAATTCTACTGCATTATTTTTTGAATGCAAATGGTCACATGAACTTATTTAATGTATGAGTTCTGGGACACAAAAAAATGCTGTTGTGATATGATTTTATTTAATTATCTGCCTGATATCTTCTCTGCCTTCAGATTTCTTCAAAGGTTCGTGCTATTAAGCAAGTTTCTTACTTTTTTTCTGGGAAGAAAAATTGTCTGCAATACGTCCATCCCTAAGGGCTGAGAAAGGATACACTCGTTTTCAAAGGCAATCTAATGATTGCTTAGAGCTATGAGTTAATATTTCCACAGTTACCGTTTATCTTTTAGTTTAGTTATTAAAAGCAGAGTCGATTTCCAGATGAGTTGACGATCTTTGCGATATGTATCGTTGCAGGGTCTCGCGATCGACAAACTTCAAGGGGATAAAATATTTGCAACCACAACGAGAATTAGGGAAGAATATATCTTTGGAAATCAAGTCCTGCATAATCAAATGCATGCGTTCTTTTTTTGTTTTTGGGAGAAACCTGCAATACTCCAACCAAAATAAAATTGTTAGATGATTAAGAACCAGAAGAGACCAGCTGACAAGACCCTGAGGACTGAAAGCTCCGACAGAAGAATTTCATTGGTGTTAAAAACGTGTCAAAAACTGAAGACTCTTCGGTTTTTCGTTTTCAGTTAATTAAAGTAAAAAATTGGAAAATAAAACCGTTTAAGAATTTCAAGCACTTATGAGTTTCCACTCTTCTTAGATTTACTCTGCAGGTTCCTTCGTCAAAGTTTGAGTGAAATTGCATAATTATGAATGAAGAAGCAAGAGAACCATAATACACTCATTACTCATTATTCACCAATCATTGGTGTAATTGCTACAGAGTGAAAAGAAATTGTATCTTGATAATTTTTTCTTCAGAATGAAAGGGGTCTAAGAAGTTAATCTAACAATAAAATTCATCTGCAATGAGAAAAAAACAGAGCTTCTCTCATAAAAGTCTGATTCTATGGATTTTTACTAAGCTTGATTGCTCATTTAATCTCAGCCAAAAAAGTTTTTCCGTTTCTTAAATAGGAATAAATTGGAATTCACGAGAGGCACAATCATATGTATCCAACAAATTCCGAATTCGAAATTTTGCCTGAATTTTATTGCTCATTGTCCTATTTAAAATCTGCTGAAGTGAGGGACTAAAAAGCCTCATGTTATTCGCTAATCGTCAATTCGAATACAAACTCTCTAATTCGTAAATTTGGGAATCAAATAGATTTAGTCATAGAGATTATTTGAAAGCAACAACGCCTTCGACCTTTTAGATTCGCACTGATTTGGCTGTAATGATGACGGTAGGTATTCAATGTGGAATTCAGCTTCGCTCCTCACTTCCTCAAAGAGTGGTGTCCCGAGAACATTCGGCTATTTTGGCCTATCGAGTTCTCCCTCATTGCACAAGCCACTCGAGGCAAATAAGTTTGAAATAAATTAATATTTAGAAAATATCAGCTGTCATTTCATTCTACCTTCGTAAAAGCATCTCCAGCTCATAGATCGACTTTGAATTATACCTCGTCGCCTTTTTTCCCCTCTCTCTCTAGAGTCATATCTAGGCATCTTCTATGATATAGTATTGGAAGAAATCCTACGGAGATTGCTCCAGTGGAAGTTGAGGTGTTGCTAATTTGAAAATTTCATGCCCAAGTAGTGTTTTTCTAGATGCTGCCAACAGCAGGTTGTATCTTAAGGTTCAATATTTATCTTCGAGTGAGATCTTTGGTTTATTTATTCCTATGTCTCTCTCGGAAATACCTTAGCAGACAATTGCAGAAGGTTCCTTCACGAGCCATCATGATTTATTTAATATTACCAGTGGCCTTCGCAGTCACACCTTAGTCTATAATGATTAAATCTCAGTGCTTCTTTCCAATTATTGTCTATTGGAACTCTTCGAAAATATTATATTCATTTCGCGCTGCCACAGCAACAGGTCGCAGTGACTAGCTTCAAAGAGTTGTCATGGTGGACTAAATTCAAAAAGTTAGAAGTGAACAATTTCTATCTAGTGTGTAGCAAAAAGTTCTGTCATCTCGAGTAGCAAATAAGGATCCTTTACAGATAATTTGTTATCTCATATATCTCTTGACAATAATAAGCAGAAAAAGATAAATTTTTTTCAGAAGACTCGATTAGTTTAGGGATAGTGACTATATGAATAATTTTCATATATCTTCTAAATTTGGAAGATGAAAGGAAGCCACTGAAACTAATTAAGAAAGTCAGAATTGATTCGTAGTTTTCGTTTTCTTTATATGTATGATTGAAAACATGATTTCGTTACAAGAATAATATCAAAAAAACTTGAAAAATGCAGCAAATAAATAAATTATCCATTCGGTTTGGCAATCAGTTATGATGCCTCTCGACTCTAGACTCAACATTTTAAAACACATTTTTATAGCACCAGGTAACCGGTTTATACTTATTCTGAATCTGATTGCCAATATTCTCAGAATTTTCTGGTAATACATTTTTTTGGACCACCGCAGTCATAGGAAATTCGAAAGTTTCTAATTTGGTTGTGTCTTCTTTCAAAAATTTTTTAATGTTGTATACATAATAGAGTCTTTGAGAAGTAGACAACCATAATCTATCTTCCTCCAGTTTCCAGTCATTTAAATTTTCTTTGTTTGTAAGGTCCATCGCAACAATAAATGGGAATCTAATTATGTTATCTTCCTCAAGCCACACTAGTCCAACATGAGATCGATATCGGAGCAGCAACCAATTATTTTTTCTCAGAAGAGCGGCTTGTTGCGCCTCACCCAAGCAACGAGTAATGGCTGAACTTATCTCAATCCGAGTTCTTGGAGTTACAATTAGGTCTGCTCTTTTACCTTGGATGTCGAAGAGAATTATCAAATTCCCACCCTCTGCCAAAAATATTAAGTTTGTCTCTTGATATTCCAAGGATATTGAAGATAGCCGGTTTATCGAATTTGATAGTAAACAATTTTGAAGGATCGCTACTTTTCTCTGACGGGAAAGCAGATTTATGACGATCAGCGATGTTTCATTTAGTCCAACAAGGAGTCCAGCTTTTCTATCTGGAAGATAAATAGATTTATATCGACGAAGCCCGATAGGTTCTTTCTTTTCATTTTGCACAAAGAACCGACAGATGTTTTTCTTCTTGGTTAAACTAGCAAGATCAACGAATGGACGAGAATTACTAATTGCCCATAATTCGGATGAGTTTTCTGCAAGCATAACCTCGTATAAACCTTCTCTGATAAAGATGGTACCTTCGTTTAAGAGTTTACCCGAGACTGTGTCAACCTTTATTAAACAAACTTTATGTTTGAATGGGCTCCAAAGAGCAATTCTAAAGTTCGAACCACAAGACCCAATTGAAAGAAATGATAACGGCCAATAGGGAACAGGCATCATCATCAGAGTTTTCTCTTTCGTTAGATTATGCAATTGTATATAATATCTTCCAAAATTTTCGGAGTATTTTGTAATTAAAAACTGATCTTGAAGGTCCTGCTCAAAGAATTTGTTAACAATCAGAGAATTAGGAGAAAAGATTGGTTACAGAGTTCCTGGGTAGCCATGCGATGCAAGACACGGGAGATTGGATCCGCTGAAGAGTCGAGTAATTATTGTAGACTTCGTGTGATTTTGTGAAATAATTTTGAAAGAGTGAGGCTGGAGCCTCATTTTGTTCTCGCCAAAGATTGCCATTAGACTCTCTGGGCGCCTCTTTCTCGGAAATTGTCATTTCTGCATTGTGAGTGACCGAGTCTCTTTTGCACCAACTAAACATTTACAGTACAAATCAACCAGAATGAAGTAATAATTTAGAAATACGATTTCTGAGGCTTTTCAATTTATAACAATAATTTTATCTTACTTGATCTCAATTAAAATTATGATATCGGAAAAAATGAGAGTCTTTAGTTGTTGGTTTGTCTGCATGATGAAATAGAAGTGATTGAAATTAGGACACAAGAATAGAAATATAAAACTTCTTTCATGCTAGTTACTCTTAGAGAAAACTCGTTGATATCTTTGTAGATTGATTCAAGAATCAGCTGAATGCATAGGCGAGCACATCAGTAGACTGACAGAAGAAACCTGAAACTTAACATTTAAACTCTAAGGATATTTGTTTCAAATCAATTCTGAGACATGGGATTTATTCATTTTACAGTTATTAATACAAAAAATATTGAATTTTCATAAATTGAAACTTATTCTGCAAATTAAAATTTAGAGCAGCTAAATTCAAAAAGATCTCAGAGTTAGTAAGTATTAGAAAACGACTTTGCTCAATGTACTGTGTATGAAGACCTATCCAATGCTAATTAATATTCGCGGAAGTGTGACGGGGTTAAAGAAGAAAGTCTTATGAAAAACTTGAGTATTGCTTGGTATTAACCTACAAAACAGTGAAATAGATTCCATTCTGTAATTGGTAATAGGTTTCTCGTATTTTCAAACCGTGATCAGGACGTAACATAAATTTATTTAGTATCAATAAAGAATATCGATTAATGGAGCTTTTGGAACATCATGAAGCTATAAAATTCCAAATGAAATAAATACGGCTAAACACAGATTAAAATTACTTTTATTAAGTTAATAAATTTACTAAGAGATAGTTATAGAAGTATCCAATTTACATAAAGAATTTTATAGATAGCTCGTTAAAGAGATCTTGTGGTATAAGATCATCTATATATATATAGTTTACTTGTAAATCGATTTTTCACCTTGAAATTCTCCTACAAGATTCTATTTTTTAGGAATCTTTCATGAGGATAATGTTTACTAATGACGACTAGTTTGATTCATTGCAAACCCACAATAGAGGATTTCACTCTTGTCTGCATAAAGAGAAATATCACCCAATTCCGCAGAAGATGGAATAATACTCGAAAAACAATCGGCAGAGAAGTTCCAGAAAACTAATGTACTATTGTATTTTGTTTTTTTTTTACTTCACATAACTTCTCTGAATAACAATTAATAATGCTTAAACAAAAGAAGCGCATGATTCCCCGAATAGCAGCTCCAAGAGTGATAATGCCAGCCAAATCTATTATATCTGCTTAAATTATGAAAATTTAAAAAACTTTCGTTGCATCTATACAATGACTTGTAACAATCAAAATGATTACACGAGCAGTAGGATTTTCTCTAATAAAAGTCCAAAAAAATTTTTCAAATTGCTCTCTTTTCAGAGATTAGCGGTTTGTAAACCTTCCAACAGATTCTTTCCTTATTGGAGGGAGTGCATTAGTCTGATTCGTACTTTTCGAAAAACGAGACACAGAATTTGACCTTGCAACTCTGTTATCTCCCTGTGATGCCTGTTGACCTCCAGATTCTATCGTCGCTCCGCCCTCCTTTTTGAAAGGATTATCAAGCTTGGTTTGTATCATATTTTGAATTAATGACACTCCCTTTGCGAGATCACCACGCCTTTTTGGCACACTATTTGCACGCATTATTTGCAATTTGTCAAACCTCCGCATCAACCTAAATTATCAAAACGATGATGATGCCCTTTATAAAATAATCAAGTCAATCAATATGGTACTTTGATCTCTGATCCAAATTTTTGACGTTGTAATAAACAGCATCTCTTAGCAAGTCTTCTCTCATGCTGTTCCATTCCAACCTTGCATAGTATCTCTCGCGTAATATTTCATCTTCTGGGTACGGTTTCGAATATTGTGTTCTGAAAAGTTTGATTGTTTCCGGTGGGAGAACTTCCTTGAAATCTTCAGTTGAAATGAGGATAATTTCGCAAGGGATGACAGATATAGCCGTATATTCAATCTTTTCTCGTTGAAAAGCGGCTCGCTCACCGAAAAAATCTCCTTTGCCTTTAGTTTCAAGTGTTGAGACAAATCATTACAAAGATCGATGCGACTCACCGATTTCGTCAAGCTCAAGATCTATTGCTCTAAAAATACCCGTATCAACCTCTGCTGCCAATGGATCTCGGCAATCTTCATTCAATTCTTTCGTTGCGGTATCTACTCGAAATAGCACATTTCGGATAATCTGCTCAACAACAAAATTAAACACTGAGAACGTTGCAGAACTAAAGTTACGTACTTTCAGTCTCCCACTTTTCACAAAACAAATCGAGTTTGCCCAAGTCCCTTGCTTGACAACAACAACATCCGTGTTAAATTTTTTTATCGTGGCTTTTGTAGACAGAGTCACGATATATTTCTTATGCAGAAATGATAGAGGGGGCACAGTTTCTAAAAATGATGATATTTTTTCGAGCAGCTCGTTTTTGGGTGCCTATCGCGAAAACTCATTTCAGAAATTCTCGGAAAGAAATACTTTAATGAACTGTTGAAATGGTTTCTTTTCAAGAAGGATTAGCTCGGATGTTTCTAATGTTATGACTGTAGCGGTTCTGACAGAATCGAAATGGAGAGCAATTTCACCAAAGGACCCTCCTTCTGATAGCTGTGCTACTTCTTTCTAAAATGTGGATTTAAAGAGAGCTAAATTTTGAAAAGAAGGGATTTCTAAGATTACCCAGTTTGTTACGCCTTTTGTTTCAGATGGAATATTGATCATAACAGATACTTTTCCAGTTAAAATAACGTAAAAAGTTGTTCCTTTTTCACCCTATATATCGGCAATTGATATCAGAATTGGAAATGCAGCTTTTCCAGAGAATTTACTTGTCGACAAATGACAGATTTTGCATCGAACTTCTGCAATTGAAGATTCTTGCAGATTTCTAAAAAATCGGGATGGTTTGCATAAGGAGCGTAAAAAGGCACCGTCTAATGAATTTAGAAAACCTAAAACGAGAGCGATGAGAGAGTACCTTAAGGAGTCGTGCAATTTCTCTGAGATGTTCTTCATTTCTCTCTTCCAGAGGAATTGTAAGCAACGAGCGAAGCCTCTGTCGCTTTTGTGCCAATTTTTTCTTCTGTTTTTCTTCATCAGAATCGGCTAATAAGTCCAGAAGCTGTTTATTGTTGGTCTTCATGCTGTTTAAATATTTTATTTACTGTTTCAATTAACGATTCAGCAATTTTCATTCATGCTTGTTTTGAAACAAATCGAGAGAAAGAGAGATATGGAAAACTAAATTCATTATCCACAGTATTCTCTTAACCTGCAGAAGGAATAACTTCTTTGTCATTAGATGAACTCAATAGTTTTGCGATCATATTTATTCACTTATTCACTAAAAAATAATAAAATAAATTATTCATCCGTCCGTGAATGAAATCATTGAGGAAAGCTTTTCTTAACTGAATTAGACAATTTTGCTTCTATTAACAGAAGTAACCGAGTAATGCATATCTTCACACCTAGTCTAATAAGGCCACAGTTAAACGACGGAAAGATATTCTTTCAACAAAAAAATAATACCGTGATGGCTCGATGTAATAATAACTGCAACGAAAAAAGAAAATGGAGAAATAAATAGTTGAGACCTAAATTGTGATATTCTCTTAATCTCCCAAAGAAAATAGAAAATAGAAGAATTGTGATGATGCGCCATTAGAATCTCAGGTTTTAACTCGACTCTCAAGGTTCAATTATTTTTGAGTGTTAGGATAAAAAGGATCCCCTAAATTGAGCAGTCGCAGAATAAATTTTCCGAGATGTAGTTCTCTCATTTTAAGTTGAGGCGCTCAAGTGTTGCCAGAAAAGATATTTCAAAAAAAAGAGCTTACATTCTCGTATTGGCGAGAAGTTAATGAAATCGATTTATTGGGATTCAATTCTAAAACCTCACGAAAGAGTTATTTATTTCTCAGAATTTTCGTCTGAAGATCTACTCATTGGGATGTTTCTATAGCTTTCGATATTGTTGGCTTAGAGACTTCTATATGGGTTTTTCTCTTCGCTATTGAATGAACAATTCCGAAAGCAAGTGTGGTATCTTCCATGAGATTTTTTTTGATCTCCATGAAACGTACTGATAAAGGTTCAAATAAATTCTTTTGATATTGTGATTTTAAATAGAGACAGAAAGTTCCTTCTCAATACGATTCAAATTAGGACTAGACAGGAATTTCAATGAGTCTATTAAGATCAGAGCGTATGGGGTATTATAACATCATCATGCCCCGCGAAAATGCTTGGGAGATCATGAATGAGCTCGGAGAATTATCAGCAGTTCAATTCGTAGATCTAAATTCGCATGAACAAATCCTAAGCCGCCAATTCTCTGGCTACATACGACGTTGCGAAGAAATTGAGCTGAAGATTCACGCAATCGAGCAGCTGATGATCAAATTTAAAAAACCAGTCGAAAGGTGTACAGAATACAAAGCATACCTCACAAGTTTAAGAGAGATAATGAAAAAGCGTAACAAAGCCGAACACACCTACCTCGATGACGTGGAAACAGAATTAGAAGAGAAATTAACTTCGTTAAACACTCAAATTAGATACTATGATGGATATGTTGAAAGTCATAATACGATCATCGAACAAATACACGTCTTGGAAGCGGCTCAGGTGTATTTTTCAGACGATGCCGAATTTCATGGGCCTGGGCATGACATGAGCAGAGATGACGAAGAAAATAAGAGCGAGTTAGGAGATTCACGCGTATTCAGATTCCAATATTTAGCAGGAGTCATTGACGGAGAGGACTCGCAACGTTTTCGTCGAGTCCTCTTTCGAGCGACGCTCGGGATGGTTTGGTCCACATTGATTGATATAGATTCTCAACCTCACAACAGAGATGATTTTTCGTTCGTAGAAAATTTGAAAAGCGAGAACAAGAGAAAGTGTGTGTTCCTGATTGCTTACCCTGGAGGCGAGCAAGATATATTGAAATCGAAACTAAATAAGATCGCTGACTCATTTGGAGCTCATAAATACGGGATTCCTCAAGACAAGACGAGTTTTAGAAATAAGTTGGCAGATCTCAGACGTCAGTGTGAGGATGGGTGGAAAATATTGGAAATAACCAAGCAACATATAGAAATGGTACTCGATACCTTTGCAAATCCAAGACATCCAAGTGAGACTTGGTCAATGATAGAAAGCTTCAGGCTTTTTGTGCTCAAGGAGAAAGCAATATATCATAATTTAAACATGCTAAAACCACAAAACACGGTATTTTATGGCAATCTGTGGTGCCCTTTTTATTATGAAGACATTGTTAAAACGTCCTTGGATAATTTATCCAAAGTTAAACCGCATCTCACAAGACCAGAGTTCGAGTTTGCTGAAAAACCGGAACATTGTCAGCCTCCAACTTTCTTCCGAACTAACGATTTCTCTGCTCCCTTCCAAGAGATTGTGAATACCTATGGAGTCCCAAGATATCAAGAAATTAATCCAGGATTATTCACAATCGCTACATTTCCGTTCCTATTTGGGGTGATGTTTGGGGATATAGGTCACGGAGCTGCATTGTTTGCTTTCGGATTATATCTTTGTTTCGCTAAGGACCATATTTTGAGAGAGAAAGGAGGGTTATCGGCCTTACTACCTGCGAGATATTTAGTGGCCATGCTCGGATTTTTTGCTTTGTATTGTGGATTTATCTATAATGATTTCATGGCTCTTCCTCTCAATATTTTTGGAAGTTGTTGGGAAGAGAGTGAAGGAGGCAGCACACTTGTTAAAAAAGATCCCAAGTGCGTGTATCCATTTGGTCTCGATCCAGCATGGTATGGAGCCTCAAATGAACTAGCCTTCTTTAACTCGTTCAAGATGAAAATGGCCATTATCCTTGGAGTATCACAGATGATACTGGGAACAATGTTGAAAATGCTTAATTCGATATTTTTTCGCTCGAAATTGGATTTTTTCTTTGAATGGATACCACAAATCACATTCCTCTGCTGTACATTCGGGTACATGGTCGTTTTAATCTTTTTAAAGTGGGCTACACCTTACGGCGTCCAGGGTGGAATTGACACTAGTGAAGCCCCTGCGATCATAAACATATTCATTAAGTTCCTATTGAGCATGGGTAAATTTGACACAGGATCCGAGCCAAACTTAGTTAGACCGCTTTATGGAGATGAACATGGAGTTGTTCAGAGTACGACACAGCGGACGCTTTTAATATTAGCTGTTGTGACTGTCCCTTGGATGCTACTACCAAAACCAATAATTTTGAATTTCCTGAACAAGCAATCGCTTAAAAAAGCTGGCTATCATCTTCATAACGATGATGTGCTCTTTATGCATCATCATCCCCATAAAGAGGAGGTAAGATACAAATTCATTCTCTCATTAGGCACGGAATTTTTAAAATTTTTTCTTTCACTAGGAAGGGGCTCAGGGATCTCATCCAAGTTCGCAGAACGAGTTGCAAGAAATTAATTATGATAAGAAAGATTCAAATCTGAAAACGATGAATTTAGAAGAAATTAATCCCGAGCAAAATTCTGGCCCCAATGAGCTGGGACGACGTCGTAGCAGCGAGGACAATAGTAGCCATGACTTTCATCATCAACATAAAGAAGAGTCGTTTGGAGACCTCTTCGTGCACCAACTAATCGAAACAATTGAGTTTGTGCTTGGTAAAATTTGTTCCTCCTCATTCAAAATTATCAACTACCTTCAGGTTCGGTGTCTCATACTGCTTCATATCTTCGTCTTTGGGCTCTATCTCTTGCGCACTCCCAGCTTGCCAAAGTGTTTTTTAATTATACTCTCGCTGATGCAATGGAAGGTGGCAACATCGCGGCAGTAACACATATGCTTTTCTTTCATTCCTTTAAATCTAATTCGTTACTATAGGCATTCTTTGGTTTTGCAATTTTTGGGCTAATAACATTCTTCGTGCTGTTATGCATGGATTTGATGGAGTGCTTTCTTCATGCCCTTCGGCTTCATTGGTAGGATTCTAAATGCAAAACCTGTTGTATTTGACTCTTTTTTTCTTTTTTTTATGAAGGGTTGAGTTTCAGAGCAAATTTTATAAAGCCGACGGGCATCTCTTTGATCCATTTTCGTTTCAAGCTGCGATGAGCGTCGAAAAAAGAAGTTAAGATAAAACTATCTCCGATTAAAAGATCTTTACTCGGATGTCTTCTCATGTATTTGAATTGCTTTAAAAAGTTAATAACCTCCCTCTTGTGCTTTATGACTTAATTACCAAAAAAGAAATATATTGATTTTCTAAAGCTTAAGCGTAAATTGCAACAACAAAAAAATCCTTAATCCATAGCGAATCACAGCAAACCATATGTGTTTTTATTCAGCAGAATGTAGAGAATAACTAATTAAGTTTTCAATTTTTAAGAAAGAGCTTACCAATGGAAATGATATAGTTGAGGTATCTGATGAGTCTTGATTTTTTCATATAACCAGATTTATTTTACTTATCAGCTGATCCTGAAAATATTTTTTTCCTCAAATCGGTCCATACCTAAAACTTATCTCACATCAGTCTGTAAATTATTGTGGCTACCGCCTTGGCGCAGTTTAGAGTTTGTTATATAAAAAGCACCGGTTTTTCAACAATTAAGATGACCTAAAATCAAATAAGATATCTTATCAAGATTCAAGAAACCTCCAAAGTAGTCTTTCGGGCGTAACCCAGACGACCATAAATTGAGAGAAGATTATATGTCAATTTGGTGCTTCAATTCGTTAAGGTCCATTTTCAGGTTAGTTTTTCTAAAGTGACCTCAATAGTGTAGTCTGTGATGTTCAAATCTGATAGTGTGATTGATAAAATAGTAATTTTTCTTTAATTCGTTCTAAGAAGAGTTGGAACAATTCCAAATTGCTATTCTAAATTATTCCAAACTTCAGAGAAAATTCTCAAGATTGTCGCAGAGCTTGCTTTATTTCTGGCAATTCCAAAAGGCAATGAACCACACAAGCTGAGCTCGTCCTGAACGAACAAAACTCAAAATGAGTGTTCGAGAGTTAATCATTCCGATTTCAAATGTGTATTTTCAAGAATATCTTTCATTATATGGTCCTTGACATACAAGTCAATTTGTATCAGCATTGTTGTTATGATAGAATTGAATTTGGCTTTCTTATTGAGCATTTCTGCTTGTGGTCTCTCTAACTAAAATTTTTTCAGTATTTCGATATCTTGAGGGAGTTTTTATTAAATATCTTTCGTATCCAAAGGAAATTAACGAAATAAAGTTTATTTTATTAAAAACCTTTCGCTGGACTTGCTGGCATTGATACCTAATAAAATATAGTGGCTTAATTTTCTATTAAAGAAATTTATTCTCCAGAAGGAGGTCTCGAAGTTTTGCACATTCTGATGATATAAATTCTGAACAATTGAAACTTCTGTAAACATTAAATTGATAAATCACAAAACTACCATCCATGACTTCTACTACCGCTACTGCTACTACTACTTTCCCAACCGCTACTTCCCCCAGTATCACATCGCACTTCCTTTCGTCATCGAAACTCCTGACGGAGGGAGACCAAAGACTTGTTTCTGAAAAGATGTACCACAGTGTTGTATATCCTTCGAAAAAGAAGAAATGTCTTGTTCTTGATCTTGATGAGACACTAATCACTTCCAGACCTCAGCCAACCACACTAGAAAAGACAAAAGTCATTGTAATTTCATCCTCAAAACGATTCTCTTAACGAAATAATAAGTTTCAAAGTAGAAAAGATGGCGCTGTAGAAAAGGACGTTGTCAAACGTCCTGGCCTTGATAAATTCCTTGGACTCATGCAAAACTATTACGACCTCTACATTTACACCTCGAGTCGTAAAGAGTATGCTCTAGCTATACTCGAACAGCTTGAGCTTCTCCAATACTTCGTAGAAGTTTTTCATCGGAGACACTGTCAAAGCACGGAAACAGGTTACATTAAGGATCTCAATCACATTTTCCCATTTCCACCCTCTCAGATCGTCTTCATTGACGTAAACTTCATTAATTTAATTTTTGTAACTTGTTTCTGATAAAGGATTCAGCCGACCAGACACGAAAAAATAAGCATCAGTCAATCTGCATTAAAGCCTTTAATGGCTGCCCAGACGACTGCGAGTTAGAAAAGCTGACTCCTTTCCTGATCGAAGTTTCGAAGCTGCCTGAGATAAGGCCATTGCAAAAGAAATATAATCGCTTCATTCGAGAATACATTTCTGAAAGACTCCTTCAGCAACGAGAGCCAAATCAGATTCTAACACTTTGCGAGATAGATCAAGAGGACGAATCGAAAGCTGATGAATTAGCTATCCCGAAATTAGATACAACAAAATTCGAAGTCTTTCAAGTTCTTAAGACAACGACCTCAACATGCAATAGTTCAACTATGACTCCTAAACAGACACAATCTACTCTGGCAAAAACTGCGAGGAAATTTTCAACCGCGAAAGCTGCAAAGTGGTTAAATATCCAGTTAACTGAAAGAGAAGACTGTAATATCGAATTCGAAGATAAAGAGCTGAACCTCGAAAAATTGATGGGCTCAAAAGTTCATCAAGTCAAAGTACGTTTATCTTGTCTTGTGTAATATGAAGATATTTTACAATGTGTCTTTGTGTAAAAATTCCTAATTAGAATTAGATTTGCTTTTTTGCGTGATGCAAGAGGAAGCAGATGTTTTATTTATAGTTATATCTGGATTTTTTACAAGATCAGATAAGCTCATAACATTGCGTTTAGCTATATTACTTATCTATCTCCCCTACTACACCACTACTGATTGAAGCACCATCAGGCCTATTTCCAGCCTGAGAATAAAATAATCCCGTTGAAAGGCTCTCTCCTCTCCCCAATAATCGTCTGTACTTAGGAATAGCATGTTTTCCCTTTGATCCTGTGCTTTCTAACTTAATCTAATATTGATATATGCAAGAGTAAAGGATGAATAAAATCCTTACGTAAATTAGAACTTTCGATCCTAGTGGTGATCTTACATAATAGAATGAGTAATATCGAGATGCCAGCACATGAAAATTCAACTCTCAATTTTCTTATAGCCTCAAATTCTGGTCGGATTCAACACGTGCTGATGCTCTGTAAACTCTGAAGCATCACTTGGATTTTCTTCTAATTCTTCTGCAAGAGATTTCCCAAGTTTATTACCTTTTCTGCGGTCATAGATTATGGCGATAATTCCAGTGAGCAGGCCAATGCTCATTATAGAGCCGTTAATAATATACACCCAATAGTAGCCGAAATCAACACTTGAAGTCGCAGTTACTAACGCTCCATTTATCACTGGGAAGAAAGCTTGTATCATCTCCATTATCCACATAGCCACACCAAGAGCCACTCCCAACATATTGGCATCCAGAAGCCTAGCTAGCCCGACCATTATTCCTAAATTGCTTATTGATAAGCAAAGCCCTTGGAAGAATATAGGAATCATTGGAAGATAGCATTTATCACAATTTGGGAGCGTGGCCTGCAAAACACATGATAGGATGCCCACAATCACTCCAAAGACCATTTGCTCTCCGACTTTCCCCAATTTATCCATAACTATTCCAATTATTGGTCCTATTATGACCGGGACCAAATTTTGGCACTGTCCAGCCAATCCAGCGAGCTCGGTGTCATAATTGTACCTTTGCTGCATATACTCACTGTTAAAATACGAAATGGGATAGGCTAACGCATCCATTGCAATAAAAGCACCAATGAACAACCAAAAGATTAAAGTGAATTTCTTCAGATCTTTAAATTTTATCGTCTCTGTAAACTCCTCGCTTCCAGATATCTTGTTAAGCGCTATCTCTCGTCGGTAATCCATTTCACACGAAATATGTGCGCAAGCATAGGAAAAGAATGAAATTAGTGCAGCTATAAATATCGGAAAACCGAGCTGCTGATAGGTGTTATAGAAGACCGGTGTGACATATCCACCAGCTACTCCCGCAAGTGCTTGCATTGAACTCGCAAGCGCAAATGCAAGACCCATGTCCTTTTCTCGAAACCATTTGCTCAATAATTTATAATTACTCAAGTCCAAAGCGTCTGTACCGAAAGAAATTATCAATCCTCCTGCGCACATTCCCCAATAACTGCCGTATGTGGCGGCTAAAGACTGTGTGACGAGTCCTAATGTAACGACCAAATTGCCGTAGATAAAACCAATACGTGCCCCGTAAAAATCGATAAAATATCCTATCAATATTGGCATCACCCAGGATCCAACTCCTCCAAATGATTGCAGAAGTCCATATTGAGTTGAATTCACATCAAGGTCTTCTTGAATTTGCGTTTGGAGAGAAGCAAGTAAAGAACTGATCCAAAAATACGAAAATTCGCCTAAACTACAGATCACAAGAAATACCCATCGATAGCGATTGATTCCAATGGAAGATATGCTTTTTCTCAGTAAGCTCTTTTTAGTTTGGTTTGCTGAATCCTTTTGTACTAAACTGGCCTCCGGTGTCTTTTCATGCATTGTAGCGTATTGAGTTTTTATTAACAATATAATATTTTCAAGTTGAACTCATCCTCTGGAAAATAAAAGCATCGTTTATTGATGGTATATCTGTTACTTAACTGAAAGTGGGACAAGAATGTTTCCCAAGTAAGGAAGAAATAAATAATTAACTTTTCGAGCGCTTTGCAGGACGATTTGGAATATTACATATATTATGTCAGTTAGGTTTCAAATATTAGCAAACCATCTCCCAAGTTTAAGAAGCAAGCTTAAGAAGAAAATACTAACTAGCAAATTTGAAGTCGGAAAAATCGGTGCCAGAGTATAGCCTTCCTACTAAGAAGTGATTTCTTGATTTCGAGAGATAAATAGAGAAAGAAGGCAAGGTAAGTTCTACCAGAGATGTACGATTCGAACACTATTTCACCAAACTTGAATTCTAAGGCTAAAAGACACCAATAGCACTGAACGAGAGCCAGCGGAAATGAATGTCTTTAACGGATTATGATGTTGAATATCCCGGTTTCAAACTAACGCGAATTTAAATGAGTCCAACAACAATCCAAATCGATTTGAACACATATCATAACCGCTAAAAGAGAAAAAGCAATCTCCTAAATGCGCACTGCTTAAGAAAGCATAACGACAACAATGAGTTCCACACTTCTAAAGGTGCTCTTTCGAAAGATATACTGTCATTAGGAACTCACCCATTATTAGCAGGGTTTGCCATCAATGTTGATACTATTTCAGATTATAGTCTCATAAGTGACTGAGACAGATTTTGAGCCTGAGTGACAAAGAGAATCAAAAAATAACGATAATAAATAATTCATATAATCTAAATTTTCCCGAAAAAATGAGCATAAGAAAAAATTAGATTCTTATGCTTGCGAAATTTAATAAAATTTCTGAAGTTTGATTATTAATTCGATAGAACATATAAATCTAGAAATCAATGATGAATGTCTCAAAACTGCCAGAATACGCAGCGAAGCTTCTAATAGTTGGTGACTCTGCCGTTGGAAAGACATCTATGCTAATAAGATACACGGAAGATCGGTTTTCTTCTACTCATTTATCGACTGTAGGGATTGATTTTAAAGTGAAGAGGATAAGTTTCGATGACTCAGTCTTACAGATGCAGATTTGGGACACGGCTGGCCAAGAGCGCTTCAAAAATCTCACTACTGCCTACTTCAAAGGCTCTCATGGGATAATTTTAGTGTACAGCTGTAACAATCGTGACTCTTTTACTCATATCACAAACTGGATAAAGCAAGCCAATTCAAATACTCCTCAAAATACCTGTAAAATTCTTGTGGCCAATAAATGTGACCTTGATGAAAATGATCGGTTTGTTACAACAGAAGAAGGGAAAAAGCTTGCTGCAGAACAAAACATCCCTTTCTTCGAAACAAGTGCAAAGTGGGATGTTAATATCAAAGAAGCATTTGGGCACATTGCTACTATGATAAAAGACCAATTGATCTCTAAATCTGATGAAGCTGAGCGGCCAATAAGCATTCAAGGGAAATTACAGAAAAAAGATCTATCTCAGATTGAGGCTCAAAACAAATGCTGCTAAAATATTCCACACATTCGTAACACTAGTTTACAACTTGGTGGATTTCGGTTTTAAATTAGCTCTTTTTTTATACATGATTTATTCCATTGCAGTTTTATAATTTATTTCTCTGAAAATAATCTTATGCATCAGTATCAAAAAAATATGTCGATGCAGAAACCTGGTGTATTCGAAAATAGTGAACCATTTTTGAAACAGTTAGAAAGCCATTCACATTCTCCAGTTAAAACAACACAGCCTCTGGCAAATTCTTCAATCAATATGTCGAGGCTGCTCCTACAAGGTGAATTTATGAATCTGAAATATGGTGACCCAGTCCTGATTGATCCTCCAACTCCGAAAAAGCTACCTCTATCATCAGGTTTACAGAGAAAATTACCGAGATCATTATCTCTGGAGCGACCTGTTCACAAAAGAAAAGAAAGAGCAGATCTTTCCTTCAAAATAAACAATGATAATCATATTGGGGTGAACTCACAGATAGTTATGCCACAAAACATGTCCATCGCAAATGAAAAAAAATCCATTAACACAAGCCAAGAAGAAACAGAAGATAAAAGCTTTAGTAAGAGGTGTATCCAGCTCAATAATCCCAGCAATAGCAAAGTTCTCCTTTCTGACCTGGCTATCGGATCTCGAAGTGAGCTTAGCTTTAACTCCCAGCTTTTAAAGTTTAAAACTGCACCTGTATTCGAAGAATTTGCATCAGCAAATAACCAGTCCACAGAACGCAGAGGAAATCCTGCGAGATTACTACTTCCGAGCCTTATCACTCAGCTCTGTTCTCCGTTCATGATGGACCACAGAAATCAACTAAGTCATCTGAGAAGCAAATTTATCGAAGACTATAGAACGAAAAGACAGACTGAAGAATATCTTTTCTATACTGGGAAAGGAACACCACTCCGAAAAAGAAATTCATCAAACCTAGTTAACAAACAATCGCAGAATAGTGTTTCAGGCCTTCTAGCAAGAGAACAGGATTCAAACTCGCCAGAAAGGAATACTTCTAAACTTCCTGCATTAAGACTAACAATTCAACGCTCAAATTCCCCATTGGAGCGATTATTTACTCCTACGAAAAACACAAGTGAAGTCCTTAGCAGTCAGAAGAACAAAAAGATTTTGAGAAAAATCCAACTCGACTCAAATATAAAACCTTTTGACCAAGTTAGTGGCTATTTTATGAAAAAGTCGGATATTGTTGGCCATTCAAAAGAGATAGATGTAGAACCAAAGCCGAAGCTCACTTTCATGGAGATGGTTAGAGAAAAAATCCAGAAAAAGTTTCATAGTAGCAAGAGCCCATTATCGAAAGATTATCCTCCTTTGAACGGATATCTCTTAGAAGACAATGAGCCTCAAAATTCTGATGAAGCATTGAAGAAGGTGAATCCGGACGAAATCGGGTCATATCGAACTCGAAAGAATAAATTCGGGTTAAAAACGGTTTTTTCAAGTAGAAAAGAACCTGGCTGTGAACAGCAAATAGTTGCAAATATAGTCAAAAAGCAGCCTTCCTATGAGTCTCATCCGCTCTTCGAGGAAACAGAGCAGAATATTAAAGAATTTGAGAAGATGAATGCAGAAATAATCGACAACCGAGTGCATTGGCCAGGAAGACGATTTGAATTAAAGCATTTATACAAAAGAATCAGAGAGCTACTCTTAAATCTCGTTTTTCTAAAGATTTCCTCTCGAGAGGTAAATTTTCTGCTGATCAAATACATTTTACAAAATCTGAATCGTGTAGTTTTACTCTGGAAAAATATTTTCTACGAGTCCTTTTGAAAAACCTGAATCAGAGACGTTCATCCAAGCTGCAAAACTTGGCGACATTAAAAAGATCAAGCAACTACTATCAAAAAACAAATACCTCGTGTATGACTTTGATAATGTAAAATTGAAGCAAGCAAGAGCCTAGTTGTGAATTATTTTTTTTTTGAAGGCACATCTCACAGCATTGCATTGGGCAGTCAAACGTGGCCATGAGAAAGTTGCTAAATGCCTGATTCAATATAGAGCAGACGTAAATGCAAAAGATATTGTAACATCGCAAGCTTTCAATCTATTAATTTTGAGCTGTATTTATATAGATTCATCGACCGCCACTATATTTTGCAATTTCGCATAATCAACTGCAGATTATGAAGGTAAGATCTATTTTGCAAAAAAGGAGAATTGATCTGATGTCTCATCTCATTCCCTATTTAGATTCTTTTAATCGCTAGGGCGAATCCATGGTCTGACAATGAAATCAATTACAATGCATTGGTAGAAGGAAAACCTCATGCGAGACAGATCCTAAGCGAGTGCAGAAAAGTATATTGCGCTTTTCATATCTCGTGTTATCTTGCTTTAATTCTAGTTACATCTGCTATTAAAAACGTTTCCACGTTCAGTACGTGCAAGTATATGGGAAAAGCGCTGTAAAAGTGCTCTCTTCCAAGAAGATCAATTGATTTGACGAAGGAAAAGCAGCTATCAAGCAAACCGGTCCAGAATGAAAACCAATTATACAACTTTGGAGAATTTTTCTCCTTAAAATTTTTGAAAATATTCAATTCTTCTCTGTTATTGCTTGGTTTGCATTATTGATTGCTGCTAATTTAAAAATTTGTTGATCCTCATCAATTCAATACTTTGATGCCACAGAGCTCACGAACATTATTTAATTTATTTTTCTTTTTTTTGAAATCCGGTGCTCAGCCAACAATGGAGATCATGTCTTGCTAACTCCTTTGCTGAGAAATTGGTTAGTTTGTGTCCTCGAGAAAACAAGACTCAGGTAGAGAGCTAACGTGGAAGTGAGCACTTTCATCCGATTCATATATCATGATTTTAGGGGTCCTTGGTGTATCCTAGAATGTTTTTTAATGGCAACAATCATCGAATATTCGAAAGTTCAAGAATGTTATCCGTGTTTCAAATTGTCCAGGTATTTACCTTCTCACCTAGGATCTTTTTTTCAGCAACATAACGAAGAAGAACAAGAATCAGGAAACGAAACTCTCTGTAACTAGAGCTAAGAAAAGTTCATACAACTTGTCATATCAACTTTGGAACGGCCGATAGGTCTGCTGTGAATTTTTATCCATCTAGGGAGACTACTATCTCGAAGACTTACTGGATTAGCTCTTTCAAATTCAAAGGCTATGGATAACTCCGGGATTGCTGCTAGCAAGATGACTTTTATCAGCTAAACGATAAGGGTCGTAAAGGAGGAGGTGGGCTGAGCTTTCTGACGCTGCTAAATCTGATGCTCGGAATTCTAAGATAAATCGCAACACCTCTTCTTTGAGTGTTAATTACACAACTCATCTAAATGTTGCTGGTGAAGAGTTTTGGTTATGCGAATTTCATCATCTTAAAAAAAGTTTTTTCAATTTCTCTTCAAAACTCTAATCTTCCGCTCAAAAAATGACCAAGGCGGAAGTCCTGGCGGCGGAAAATCACGGTGCTTACGGTATAAATAAACGCCTTGGACTCAAGCAGGTATTTGTCAGTTTCACAATTCAGGCAAGATTTGAAAAATGAAATCTTAAAAGATATTCACTTTTTCTCTCGAAATTAGAGTATTTGATGCTTGCCATAGATTGTCACAGAGGTCCTTGCTATTGTCGCGATTGTCCACATGATAAATTAATACCTTTTTCTCTACTCTCATTATGATCACCATTGGAAAGTTCTTTGAAGTCATCGAGCAAACAGCAAGTCTCTACAATTTGTTCTGATTATTCCTTGAACTCCAATAGTATAATTTCTATACTGTTATTTTTTTCTAAGTTTTTTTTTGGGAGGGGGTATTTTCGGCCTTGATGAATTTATGAGGAGCCTTCAGAGCTTCAAAAAAGTTTTGTGTCGTACGCAAAGTATATAACAGAAAGAAATTTGATGATCTTTTGGAAAAGCCACGATTTTTTTCATATACATTTAATTCGATATGTATTCTTTTTTTGACCAGTTGCCCGCTGAAATCATTGGGGTGCATTCCTTTTAACTTTGACTTTTTTCCTCAAACAAATTTTATTATTCATGCTTCAAGAATTGTTGAACTTCCCAAAGCTTTTAACAACCCCCTCTTGCCGAATAAAGGCTTCTCTTTCCATATTATTCAACATGGAACTGTCTCATTCGGAGTTTGGTGTTTCTCTTTCAGTACACTACATTTAATCAAAATTTTGTAAAATTAAGAAATAACCCTAACAAAGTCGGGCCTGATGAATGGAAATATTTTAAGCTTATTATTATTTTTCTGTTTCATCCGCATGACACTACTACAATACTACGCTCTTATACCGTTGGAATTTTCCATCGAATTGAGAGTAACTAATTGAAATGCATAATTTATATATGATCATATTTAATGCTCTCTCTGTTGAACATTGAAGTTTCTTGCATTATCAAAGCTAACTCAAGCTGAATATTTCAATACTTAATATTTCCTCTAGACAAAACTTTCCCTGTTTCAAGTGAATAAAATTTCCCATTAGAGAATCTATTTCAGGAACTCAGGAATCACTCCTGAGAGCATAACAGATTCTGTAATAATACGACAATGACGTCTGAATTTATTACTTAGACTTTCGACGCTGCTTTTCAATAACATCGATCACGTAACAGGGTAAGGCTTAAGAAAGCTATTTGACAGCCATTTCATTCATTTTTTCTGATAAGTTCTTAAAGATGATCGCGATTTTTTTTTTGTTGCAAAAATTGGAAGAAGAAGAATTGAGGCTTGTGATCAAGCTGCCATTTATATGTCCAGAAACCTCTTCCAGTTATTCCAATCTAATGAATGAGTCCATTTGAGCAGCATTAAAACACAAGATTATTCATTATTTTTGAGAAAGAGGAATCTATTATTTCAGAGTTTTCAAAAAAACCAAAAAAAGAGGGTGGATGATTTAGTAAAAATGACTCCATTTGAAATAATTTGTCTTTTTCGAATTCTATTCGGAAAAGAAGATGTTAAAAACTCTTCACTTCTTCTGTGAAACAATTTTTATGAGCTCGAGGCGTCGAGAATAACAATATTTGCACAACATAATCATGGCTGAAAATCCGAAGCAATGATGAAATTATGGCATTTACTTCATCAAAGAAAAGGCTCTTTCTTGCTTCTTTCCTAAATTCGCAGATCCAGCTTGATAACACCATCTGAAGGCTTTCTTATCTTTTTCGACTCGCTAATTAAATTTCAGTATTAGGCGATTCATAAACTCAAATTTTTTCCAGCAAGATTTAATAGGGTATTAAATTTGTTTGATTCTATTTAATTAATCAAAAGATGTGATTACTGAGGCACTATTATCAATGCGCAGTGATTACTGAATAGAGTGACTCCTTTCTTCCGAAATGTGTCAACTAAGCAGCGAGCCTGCTATACTCTGACTGAAAGGATTGCTCTAGATAAACCTCACTGAGACTCGAATTAGACGAAAAAGAACCCCAAATTAAACTGAATTTCTCATGGAACCGATTTCGGCGCTAGCACATTTGGATATTTAAGCTTTTTCAATTCTTTAATAATCATTAAAATTGAAATTGCAAAGAGTAAGTAATCGCCCGCGAAGTTAAAATGGGAAACAGTTCTCAGAAAAAGAGAAGATACGAGGAGATTCAAAGCAGACGTAGGGACAGAGTGGGAACAACCATGTCAACCGCAAATATCAACGATATTTATGAACTTGATAGAGTTCTTGGTTATGGAGATTTTGGCTCAGTGCGTCTAGCGACACTTAAAGGGACAACTTCACCCCAGTTTGCTGTGAAAAGCATCCCAAAGGACAAATTGCAAGGAAATATGAAACTTCTTCATCGGGAACTCGAGCTCCTAAGAGATTTGGATCACCCAAATATTGTAAAGTTCTTTGAAGTATATCAAGATGATGAGTATTTCCATCTCGTTATGGAATATTGCAGTGGAGGCCAAGTTCTGGAAAGATTTACGAGTGAGAAATGCTTTGGAGAGGCCGAAACCGCCAAAATAATGGGCAAGGCATTCTCTGCTGTGAAATATCTTCATGAAAATGGCATTGTTCACAGGGATATTAAACCGGAGAACTTTCTCTACTCAAGCAATGAGCCTGACGCCGAAATCAAGCTAATTGATTTTGGACTCTCACGATTCGTTGAGCCTCATGAAATTTTGAAGAGCCAAGTCGGCACTCCTTACTATGTGTCTCCTGACATATTGAATGGGAGCTATGACTATAGATGCGATAATTGGAGTCTCGGAGTTATGATGTATGTACTCTTAACTGGTTACTATCCATTTGAGGCCAGAAACACACTAGAACTTGGGAAAGAAATCCTTTACACTTCTCCAAATTTCACTGCAGGCCCCTGGAAAAATATCTCTCAGCCTGCAAAAGACCTTGTGGCCGGGCTCCTCATGAAAGATCCTTATAAAAGAATTACTGCAAAGAAGGCACTTGCCCATCCATGGATAAAAAAGACCATAAAGATGATAAGAATGGAGCACGATAAAGCAGAAAATATTTTGGAGCAAATACGTCATTTCTCTATTGAGAAAAAACTCAGAAAAGTGGCTTTAAGCGTATTGATCACTCACATCAGCGACGAGGACATGAAAGAGCTTCGAAATGCTTTCAAGTACTTCGACAAGCACAATACTGGAGAGATCACAATAGCAGATTTGAGATTGGTCTTTAAGGAGCAAAGCTTGAAGATCAAAAAGAAAGAATTGAACGAGATAATGAAATCGATTCATCTGGATAACTCACACACTATAAGTTTTTCTGAGTTTTTATTCATTATGTTGGACGCAACGACTTATTTGACAAGAGAAATGCTGATGCGCGTTTTTCATCATTTCAACGTTGATAATTCTGGCTACATTTCAACCAAAAACCTGAAAGAAGTAATGACGAGATCAGCCAAGAGTTATTCTGATCAGGAGATCGAGCAAATGATTGCCGAAACCCATTACTCAAAGAACGGAAAAATTAGTTTTGAGGACTTCTGCCTATTTATGAGAGCGGATGATACCAAAACACGAGCCTAATCCCAAAAAAACAAAACAGAGGATAATTTTTATCCTAGTCAATTTTAGTAGCAAAATCTGTTAATAAACTTACTTTGTAAAATCTAGCGAATGTGAAGATGATTTGTTACAAAGCTAAATTAAGAAAAATTAGTTTGTTCATGTGATGTAAATACATGCTGATAAATGTGAATTTTAAACCGAAGTTCCTAAAGTTAGTCTCTCCCTCCAAACTGATTTTAGTAGAGCAGTCAGATACGAGATTATACCTGAATTTTGATTTTTAGTAAAACATGCTCACTTTATGAGACGAATAAATTCGTTCGAATAACGATGCCTATGAGCTCTTCATTCCAATTTTAACCAGGATGCAGGATTAGAATTGAGCGACATTAAGACCAGGATGAAATTTTCCTTAATCAAGCTCGAACCTATTTTTTACAATGGGAGCAATGCTTTTTTGGAGCTATCCAAAGATGAGAATGTGCACTTTCGACAAAAAGAGCACACATACAAACAGGAATTAAATATTAACACAGCTTCAGCAAATCTTAAATGATAAAATCATGGATGGTGTTATTGGAAGTGAGGAATAAATAATTGAAGAAGAAAAAAGTAAAATTTAAAATAACATAGTTACTCTGTTTGCGGATAATAAGGCTCTAATCTAAGAAATTTTTTTTCGTCTGAAATCCATTTCACATTCTTTCCCAGAACTAAATTTTGTGTCTTTTTTATGAGAGAATTCTTGAGCGTGCTCTGAGGAAGTTGTATCTCTTTCCAAAATGGGAATCGTTGCTCCACAACAATGAGTCGTTTAAATTCATCGCTCAATACAACTTCATGATTTACTTTTATCCGCTTGACTTTGCTGAAGCGAAATTGTTTAGAAAGGATTATTGCCTTTTTTCGATCTTGAAACACCTTTGGGCTTGCCAGGACGACTATTGTCTCAATATAAGGGAATGGACAACAGATCAAATTTATCACATCCGTGACTGTTAAGATAACTGTCGATAGCTCGAAATATTTGAGGCTTTGAAACTCTTCTGCCTGACGGATAAGACTCTCAAGATTTAGTCGGACGATCGACCCACTTAAGTCGTTTTCCCCTGAAATTGTCAGCCTCATAAGATTGCGAACAAGATTCTTTGTCATGCATATATCTTGCAGAATATTTTCATTCAAATTGGTGTCGACTAGAGTAAATTCTGTCAATAAGGGCGTCATCCTCTCATCTACTACTAAACCCCGAGAAGAATCGCTGTCAAAATTATTTCCAGTTCTTACGATTTGTACTGTTTCGAGATTTTCCAGCTTCGACTGCTTGAAAAATAGCTTCAAATCCTGATGCATGAAATCACATCCTTTAATGCTCAAGTGAGTTAATCTGTTGGTTTTGCTAGAGAGGGTGTTTCCAAGGGAGCTGAGCCCGTTTTTTGTGAGGCCACCAAGTTCTAGGTTTTGCAGCTGACTCAAATCGACTGCTGAGACTATTACATCCAAAATTGCTGAATCTAAATTTTTATGATGTACAGCCAAACTTTCGAGGACAGCCAATTTTTGAGGTTTACAAAGTCTCGATAAAAAATCTTTTCCAATAGTCAGCATACTCGACCAATCAAGAGAGATCTTTTGCAAATTAGGCATCAAGTAGAGCAGAAAGAAAAGATAGATGCTACAGTTGACTCCCGAGTAAAACTTTAGGAATAAGTCCTGAACGTTGGGAAGGCTACTGAAAAGGAGCTCGTAATCAGAAAAAGTCAAATTTACTGAGATTTGGAGCGACAGCTTCTGAATCCCTGTTGTGAACAGCTTGAAAGTTTCGAGTCTTGGTACTTTTTTATAAAGTGAGCAGTTAAGCTCTGTGAATTTGCATGGGAGACGATCTTGTTCATCTTCATCAAAAAATTCCCAGCTCACTGTATTGAAAGTGAGCTCCCTCAAATGCAAATTATGCCTTCGCAGCAAAATGTTTTCCATGCAAAAGAAGCTGCGTGAGTAACAGGAGTCTCTCAGGCATTCTAATTGAGGATACAGCAATATTAATCGATGCCATAGCTTCTTTTGGAATCTAGGACTAATGTTCGGGTCTTCAAAATTAAACAATAGCTTCTTCAGAGATTTGTGGGGCAGCTTTGTAACTTTACTCAAAAGTTGAACGATCTTCACCATGTCAAGATTGATTTCTTTCAACTTGGGAAAATGTGACCTAAGATTTCGACCCAACGGAAGGTTGTATTGTGAAATAAAGAGACTCTCAAGCTTAGGAGAGCTTTCGTAGAGCATCCTTCTGGTGCTGAATGGAAGCTGGCCCGTTGTGGAGATCATCATTTTCTCGACTTCTTTTAAATCATTCAAAAGGAAGAAAGAATAAGTGTCTTTGGCATCGAGTTTTAAGTTTTTCCAGATATACACTCGCTTGAATTTGGAGAGGTTACGCCTATTAAATGACAGCGAGGTATCCATGAAATCATTGGTAATCAACTTTTCCATTAATGAATAAACGTACTGAAGCTTTATAAAATGTTTAATAAAAAGCTTTGTTGTAACAGATAGAATGCGTATTAGAATCCAAATAATTCATTTTATCAAAAAATTTCATTGGCAGAGTTAGTTTTAATAATTTTGATTTAATAATCACAATTAAGCAAAAGAAAAGAGAAGGAAGAGAAAGGAAAGAGCGTGATTATTGAAAATTGTATTTTCTTTAAGTTACTAAAACTTAACCCAGACCAAAAAAAAACCTTTTAGCCCAAAAAAAAAAAAGGTCATTCTCAAAAACTGAATGAAAGATTTAATTAATTAAGATTAAATAGAATGGCAAAGGACAATACCAAACTGCAATAAGATTGTAAAGGAGTTAAAAAGAAATACTTTTTGCTGGCAATGTTATTGCTATGAGAAAAAAAATCCATCTTGGGATAGGGAAAATCCGAGAGCAGTAGGAAAGTTTATTGGTTTACTGTCATAGTCTATGGAAATAGTGCATGTTAATGCAATTCATAAGCAGAGGTCCTCTTAATCAGATTCTCGATGTAGAGAGGCTAGTATTGGCAGGAAACCACGCTTAGTGAGATGTTGCTGCAGATTTTTTCTCATGATATCATCATTTGACAATAAATAACTGCAACACCTTTCCCCTAATCTTTTTGAATGATACTGTTCTCCCTTAAATGTTAAATGCTCTGAACCGTTTAATTTAATCGACTAACATATAATACTTTTTTTTGAATGAATCATCGCTTTATACTCATTCGATATAAAAAATTTTCGAAATCAACACTACTAAAGAAAGAGCATTCTTTCATAACATGTGATTGGACTATTAGCTGACAGGAAATTCATTACATCTTATTTTATTCAAGCTCCTATTCGCTTCTTCATCAGCATTGTCAGATTCGCACTTGCTAGGTTAAAATTAATAATCTCACTTAAATTGAAAGTGATGAGTTACGAGAGCTTGCGTTTAGAAAGTCGCGTCTTCGTTGCGATATTTTCCACGAATCCCTACCCTTTGGCTGCGGCTGCGATTTCAATTGTAGCTGCACTTTTGGCGCTCCTCGTCATTATGAGTTCGAGACACTACAAAGAACCTCTCGGAAAAATGATTTTTTGGCTTTTGCTGGGGGACTTATTCTTCTACCTGCCAAAAGTCGTTCTCGGATTCCCTTACGAGAAATCGGACTTCATTTGCTCCCTTGGAATTATACCATCCAAATTTGGTATGAGTATGGCATTCTTTTGGTCAACAGCTTTCGCTCATGCCTTCTATTCTGCCATCAGACACGATGATGCAGGGGTTATTCACAAAAATATGAAATATTATGTTATCATTAACACAACTCTCTCAATTTCGCAAGCAGTGGCAGCAGGATTAACCGATTTCATCCAATTTGACGAAGACTCAAAAGGATGTGTGCACTTTTTAAATGAAGGTGCCATCGACTATCTTATGATATTTCTTGGTCAGTTACCGCTAGGTGGAGTTTGCTTATTAAGTATTATCTGGTATTTGCTTGGGCTCTGGCTGCTTCGAAAAAGGTTTCCTTTTGCAAATAGAAGAGACCTCCTCTCGATTTTGCTATACCCAACGATATTGCTCGTTTGTTGGCTTCCTGTAATGGGATTGAGCCTCAGCACCTCATTTGGGGTTGTCTTTGAAAAAAATATTTTGATTTATGCTGAAATTTTGGGAAATTTGCAAGGCTTCTTTGATGCGTTGGCGTATGGAGGAACGAATGATAAAATGAAAAAAGCAATAAGAAAATTTGGAAAAAGGTGCTGCAAGAAACGAGGAAGAAGGCCTAAAAGAGAGTCATTTGATGAAGCGCTTCCTGATATCACGATTAAGCGTACCGCTCTTACAAAACAGCCAAACACTCCATCGCTTTCCGCTAACTTATCAACTCATGGACTATTATAGTTGATTGATAATTCCAGCAAATATTAGATGATTAAAAAATGCATCATGGTCTTTTTGTAACCTGAAAAGAATTCTCTCTAATACTGAGTGAGTTTGATAACAAAGGGTTGCTTAATAACAAAGTTGTTTCTGGTTTCCCAAGATTGATTGCATAAAATTGAAATAATTTCATTTTGCTTCTGAATATTCTCTTAAAAAGTATTATTATACTTTGTGTGTGTGGTTTTTTTTTTTAAAGACCTGTGGCAAATTTTACCAAGCTCATTTATGTGACGATGGAAATATGATTCCGTTTTTTTTGGGGATTTGTTGAAATCGAAACTTTGACAGCGCAATCACAGTAATAAATAGGAAGAAGTTTCTCTTCATAAGAAAAAATGCAACACCAGCAACCATAAAAAAATTTTAAAAAATTGAATTACATAACAAAATTATAACTATTGTCCAACAAGAAACGTCAAACTCTGTACTAAAAATTCGGCTTTATTATCATTCTCAGCTGAAGATGCTGTTCTAATCACTACTTCATTTGTATTGGGATAATGATCAAAGCGCAAGTATAAAAATTCTCCCAGTGTATCCGTTTCAGCCATGGTAATATAACTCTCATTGTATTCAGGACTATCTTCAAGGGCCGAACTCGTGATTAATATCGAATTTTTCAATATTTTAAGAGAATGTATCGGCGTTCGAAACGCGTCTTGATTAATCTTGAGTTTTCCAGAGCTTCGAAAAACTAAATCCTTTCTTAAAGTCCAGGCTGTGGTCAGAATTTCTTTTTGTATCTGAAGTACACCTTCTACAAAAGAGAAATATGTAGCTGGGACGAATATTCTTAGTCCCAAAGGAATATAACTCTCAGTAGAGGCATTTATTTTCTTGGCGGTTAAGTCCAACTCAATGTGAGAAATTGTAATGCTCTGGTCTACTCCGAGCACAAAGTCGATAGTTTGCTCTTTTTCAGGTCCAACGCTGGATTTGGTCAACCTAGAAGCGTGAATAATCACCAGGTTTGGAGCTATAAGCGGCTTGATTAGTAGTTCTTCCAGGGTATCTTTGCTCTTATTTTGTAACTTCACAAACACTCTGAGTAATTTACGATTTTGGTCAGCATCTTCCAGGTAGGTAAATTTTGACGTGACATTCAGAACTTTATTCTCAAAAACAACCCCTTCACCTTGCAATCCTGCGCTCTTAAACATGTTCAAAGTTCCATTAGCGCGTAGGGATTCTTCAAGTTTGTTGAATGCTCTATGTGTTGAAACTTTAAAAGAAGTGCTTGAACTAGGAACCACCCCAATAAGGCTTGAGCGTTCTGCAGCAGTTTCGGCCTCCGTCTTCAGGTATATTCGCGAATTTAAGCTAGAGACCAAAGGACTGACTGGCTTTGCTTGATTTTTCCCATTTTTTGCAGAGCTAATGTTGCGATATGAGGCTACAACGACCGATTTATTAGGGCCCTCTACATGAATCTGCTGCTGCCTTTCGGTTGGATGATTGAGTAATTGAGTACAGCCACAGTCAGGTTTTTCCTTCTTAGGAATCACTGCTTTGACGGTCAGCTTACTTTTTAATGTGGTTGGTACAGAATTACCATTTGATATCCATGTAGCATCATATATTTCATCTTGTACATGAGAGTATCTGTCTGTTGAAACCTCTCGCTTTCTCACGTGATCAACCTTATTTATTAAAGAATTGGTCTTTATTTCTCCAGAAACCTCGCTATTGTCTGTGATATCCGTGAGGCTAGGAGTTGTTTTAGCCATGATCTTGGAAGCAATATTTTCCAAAGTTGGAGAAATTTTTGTTTTTCGAGTGGAAGTTTGGTTTACTCTAAGTTGGCTAATTTCTTTTGAAAAATTAAAGTGTTTATTATGCTCGGTAGGACTTCGGGAGGAACTTTTGTCGCTTTTCACGGTCATCTGGAGAGGTTTTATTAGATCTTGAGATTTTTCTTGATTATTTTTGACAAAATCTTTGCTTATTCTGCTTCTTGTAGAGGAGAGCTGAATGCTCCTCCCGATTTCAGCTACTTCTTTTGAACTTAAACTCTTCGTTGATCGAGTTGCATAATTAGAATCCGTCTGAGTGTCACTTGTTAAGGTGAAAGGAGTGTCACTCTGCGGTTTCAATATAGCAGAATTTAAATCCTTGAGTAAGGCTGGCGACATTTCATCTGAATGTAACGAGATGCTGGAGTCTTTGGAATTTCTTTGGACAGGATGAAACGTCAAAGAATGGGAGGCTTTCACTGGAATATTGAGTTTTAAGATTCGTTTATTTAAGTTTTGGTCAAGAGTAGGCTTGAGAATTTCATCATTCAGTTCTTCAGTCGCAGAAGTTGCTTGTGAATTTCTTTTAGACAATTCAGAAGATTGATACATTTGCAAACTGCTCTGAATTTCTACTTGTTGGAAAGAGAAAATCCTCTCGCCTTCTGGTATATTATCGAGAGTTCCAACAGGAAGATCGGTTTCTTTTTCGAAATCTTCAGATAACGACTCGATATGTTCTTCGTCCGTGGATTCATTAGACTCGAAATCCGCATCTTTTAAAGGAGCAGCTCTCACACAAAGATAGTCTAAAATTCTCTGCTTTGTTTCAGAGCGATGGAATTTCATGAAATTTTCCTGAACGAAGTCCTCAATGTTTTTCAGAGATTGTTCTTCTTCTTTCAATTCCTGTAGCACTTGTCTTTCGTTCTTATTTGCACTTCCCGAGAGGAATATTTCAGCCCTTTTCCAAATTATCTGTAGCCTCTGCTTTAGACAGGTAAGAAAGGTTGTGAGCTGATCACGAAGTTCGCTGGGATTATTGATTAAGTCTGTTTCAACGTAACTTTTTCCTTCTTCAATTTTAGACTGCCTAAGATTCACAAGAGCAGCTTCGAACTCCGCCAGCGCTGATTTCCTGTCAACAACACTGGCAGAACTTTTATCATCATTAAAAAATGATGTTTTTACTGTGATCTTGGCCTCTTTCTGAATGAGAAGTGACTCATATTTTGGGGAGAAGTCACTTTCGTTGGAACTGGGAACTATTTCTTCAGGTGGATCTGTGGTTTTTTTAGCTTTTTCGAAATTCTCCTTCCGGCTCTGCTTATTAAAGTATTTGAAAGTCTTGGGGAATTTTGCTCCCATTTTGGAGATAGATTGATACAGGAATTTGAATTTTTGACCAGTCGCGCCATTCGACGCTCCAAAGTTTAAAGCCCAATAAAGCACGCATTCGAGAGCAAGTCTGATGCATCTATTACTATCTAGATCTCCTTGATTTTCTGAAGAGCTCTTGTTTAATAGTGGGCTGCCAATTTCAGATAATGAAACTGGAAGCGGTTCACTTATTGCGATTTGATACACACCTTTCGTGATGCCCTCTTGTTTTGAGAGCAGATCTGCAAAATTATCAGATTTTTTCTCACTTGCATCTTTGAGGAGTGATAGCGCAAGAAACTTGTTTTTGGTGCTGGATTGCTTGTTTTTAATCACTTCCTCAAGTACTTTGAGAAAAGACTGCGTTTTTTCCGATTCTTCAGTAACATAGTAATCTATCACGTTTTTTGATGTTTTCTCATATGAATCGTAGCTTGAGAGGCAATGGGTCAAGCTCTCTCGCCATTTCTTAGATAGATGAAGCGTAGAATGCATAACTGTGCTGCTTCGATATCGAATTTCTTTGCTTTTTTTCAATCAAATTCAATTTTAATCTGAAAATTTATTCTTTCTGATCAAAGCACAGCTTTGTAAAAAGCCTTAATAAATAAATTAATACGGTGTGAGGCTCATTAAATCCGTTTTTTTAATGAGCAAACTGGTACTGTGCATGAGCTTCTAGTCAACAATCACCTGTGCTCTGAAATTTCAAGGAATGAAGACCTCATGTCTCTGAGATTGAGTGCCACAGCTGGGCAATGCTATGAGTGTGGACTTATGGATTTTCCATTTCCACTCGAACTGGATGTATTTTAAAAAAAAGACCTTTGGAACAAAAGTTTAACAATCTCTGAGATTTAATTGATTAATAATTTTTGAATAATAAAGAAGTTTTCTGAGAGCTTTATTTAATTCTTTATGATTTCGAGACCAAAAACAGATTAAATCGTAATTAAGGGTAGAAATTTTTAAAATTTTTAATAGCCAGTGCGGAACTTTCTTACAAGGGGGTGAGTGACTCCATTGGCCAGCTCCTCTTTTCATAGCATTAGTTCGCAGTTATCTTTTCGAAATGAATTTATTGATACTTTCGCAGCGATCAGATCAAGTTGGAGTACCCCATGTTTCCCGTTTTCTCCGAATGCATAGGCATGTTTCTCCTCTGTAAGTTCTACGTTGATATTAGAGGTCGGTTCAATGTTACTTCCTCATTTAGTCATGTATTTTCTGAAAACAAATGTGAACTTATTCACAGAAGCGTTCAGTTAGGAATGGTATTATCCGTTTTTAATCCTCTTATTAATTAGAGTTAGTCATCAATCACGAAATGAATTGCCTCTCCAGACCTAGGTCCGAGTGCTGAGAGATGTGTGCCGCTGCTTCTGATTAACGCGAAACTGTCCTCAAGAAGGCACAGACTTTGAATAACTATATCGAAGCATTAATATCAAGGAGCTACACAAAAGTAGCACTTTGCTGAGAAGCGAGCCTAAATGTGCTATTTGCAATATGCCTTCTCTGAAGGTGTGACTAAAAACCAGTTAAGAAAATTATCTAATAAAGATGGAAGGATAAATCTCCCTTTTTGACACCTACCAGATTCGTATACTTACCTATCTTTAATAGGTTGGCTAATCCAGCAGGCTGTCACCATAACAAAAAAATGTTTAAATTCAGCAGTCTCATGAGTAGAAGGTTTGGATAAAAAATAAAATTCTAAAAGCCTCGAAGTCTGGGTGAAAACCTGAATTAATTTTTTATATCAGAACTCTATTTTAGGCAAAAAGAACGTTTTCGTTCGCTGTAGTCGGAACATAATAGGACCACGGGAAAATTGTGACTCAGAGCACTATGTTGTCCCATTTTGCAAGAAATTGCTAATTCTTGTCATCGTTTCTCTGGGTTAACGTTAGGAATATAATTTCTGCTTAGATTTGAGTTCTTACAAAAAAAAAGAGAGAGAATTAAAATAGAAGTACTGTCAAGCTGGATTCTGAAAATCATTACAGATAGTTCAGCATTTGAACATAAAATATTATAGATTAGTCTTAGCTCCATAAATATCTTTTTCTCCATAAGCACTGCTGTTTTCTCCTAACCTGCTAGTTCTGCTTGAAAGACTACCTTTCTCTTTTGGTTTGCTCTGGAGCATATTGATAATTGGAGCTATGCTCATATTTTTCATGGCTTCTTCATACTTTTTTTTTACCTGGTCAAGCTCATCGATTTTCTGTTGAATTTCGAGTTGCTTGCTCGCTAAGGTTGTTGATATATTTCCCGGCTCTTTAAGTCTCTTATTTTCTTTCTCCAAACTCATAATATTTTCTTGGGCTTGGGCTAATTTTCCATGCAACTCCAATAGTTGAGACTCTAAAGCAGATTTTTCTGCTTTATATCTTACTTCATAATCTCCAACTCCAACAGAACTTTTTCTGAACAAATCAAAGTGAGATTGCAATTGATCTAAGGCGGTATCTTTTTCGCTCTCGACTTTGTCAACCTCTTCTCTTAATTCCTCGATCTCTCTCATTTTAGATTGAACAAGAGCATTGAGCCTTTGAATCTCAGAATTTAACATCATGTTCCTTGTTGATGACTCCTGAAGACTCTGAGAGAGCTCCTTGATTTTTTGTTCGAGCGTACTTTTTGTGTCACCAAACGATTTTTCTGCTCTCTCTAGTGCTTTCAGATGCTCTTTATCAAGCTTTTCTTTGAGATCAGTGAGTGCTTGCTCTTTTTCACGTTTTAATACTACCAAAATCTGCTTAAGCTCATTTATTTCGGCTTGCCTGCGATCTTTCTCATTACTCAACTGCTGAAGGAAATGATTCATTTCATTTAATTGGTTCAACAAATTTTGTTTTTCTTTTTCAAAAAGTTTGGTTTGCTCAGCTAGAAGTGTGTTCAATTCTTTCCTTTTCTCCTCATTAAAAGCTTCACTCTGGTCTTGAAGCTTCTTCTTATACTCCTTATGAATCTCATTCAATTGCTCGCGTAATTTCTCATTCTCTTGTAATTTAATTCGCAGATTGTAATTAGCAGCTTCAAGTTCCTTTTGCAGATTTGAAATATGCTGTTCTCTTTCCTCAAGATGGTTTCCGATTCTTTCCAGTTCTGAGTATAGTTTCTCGATTTCCTGATTCGCTTTATTCTCAATCTGAGCAATTTCCTGCCTTTTCGTAGTCTCAAACTGATGTTTCAAATTGTTTACATGATTGATCATCTCTTGTTTCGTTTTTTCAAATTGGTCCCTTAGATTTCGCAGCGCATTTTCTTTCATTGTGACCTCATCTTGCAGGCACTTGTTCTCACTCATAAGCACTGCAATCTTTTTCTCTTGTTCAGCTTGGATCTGATGAATATTTTGCTCTAAACTTTCTATTTTTCCAAGTAGGCTGTTTCTTTCTCTTCCAATCCGCTCGTTTTCGCTTTGGAGGGTAGACAGATTATTTTCAAGTTGATTTCTTGTTTGTTCGAGAGAATTGCACTTTTCAATCAAATCCTTCTTTTCTCTCCTCCCTCTGGTTAGTTCTTCAGAAAGCTTAGCATTATTAAATTTGAGATCTTGGATTAATCCTTCCAGTTCTGCTTGGTGGTTTTGTAGGTCGCTTATCTGACCTTCCAGCAGAGCTCGTTCACGATGCAATCGTTTATCTGACTCTTTTGCTTCCAACTCTAGACGTGCTTTAAGCATTCTTTCAAATTGACTCTTAAGTTCTTCTAACTCTTCTTGGTGCTGCTGTTGTTTCTCCAATTCTTTCTGACGGAGATCTGTTAGTTCTTTCTCAACATTGGCTCGAAGACTGCTTTGGCGATCTAACTCGATCATAAGCATGAAGCACTGGATTTCAAATTCCTGTATTCTCAATCTGCATTTTTTGAGAGAATCATCTAGTGAGCTTCTCTCTTTCTCAAAATCCTTGACCATTTCATTTATTTTTGCTTGAAGCTGATTTTTCACTTTGATTTCGTATTCATCTCGGAAATTATTGATCTCAAGTTGCTTATTCCTTTCCTGTTGCTCGCAAGTGCGCTTCCAAAAGTCCAGCTCAGCAGCTTGCTCCGTGTTCCCTTTCTCAAGTTTGTTTACCAAACTATCAGATTCTTTTAGTTGAGATGTAAGTTCGTCACATTTGTCTTTTAGTCTCTGATTTTCTAGCTCAAGCGCATTTTTCTCTATTGCCTCTCTTTCACTCAATTTTTTTAACTCAGAATCCAAAGTAGCTTTAAGTTGCCTTGCAGATTCAAGTCTCTGAGTTTCTTGTTCACAGTGATATTTTTCTTCAGCTCTCTTCAGCGTATCGGTTAGTCTATCAATCTCTTTCTCCCTTTCTTGAAGTGCTTGGGTCAAGTGCTCTAGATTTTCTTTCATTTCTTGAATCTTATCATCTTTTCCAGCTAAAACAACCTGAAGATGTTGAATTTCATCCTTTAAACGCTTCAATTCCGCTTGATGGTCGCCTTTAATTTTTGTTGCTTGTTGAGATAATTGCGTTTCTTTTTCTTCTTCAAACTGTTTTCTCAAGTCTGCGACAGCAATATGATACTTATTCTCGCTTCCAATCAATTGATTATGCATATCTTGCAATTCTCTTGCTCGAGCTTTATTATCTTTCAGCAATTTATCAATATCTTTATCTCGTTCTTCAATTATGCACGACAATCTCCCGTTTTCTTTCATGAGATAAATCGCTTTATTCTCTAAGTCTTGCGATTTTACTTTTTCATCACGCAATGTATCCTCTAAATGTTTTCTTTCTTCGGCGAATTTAAGACTTTGGTCAGCCATTTCCTGTGCAAGTAGTTGCTTCAAGGAAGTTTCGTAGTTCAGCTTCGCCTTCTCAAGTTCAAATTTCAAATTTCTCTCAGAAGCAGCTAGCTGACCATTTTCTCTCTGTAACTCCTCAATTCTTAGGGTCAATTCCCTTACTTTTATCTCGTAGTCCCTCAGAATTTCTTTCTGCAAATTCAGTTGTCTCTCTAACCCAACTCTTTCTCCATTCCAGCTATTCTGCGACGTAGCCAGATCTCGCAGAATCGGCTGCGAAGTCAGATTGCTCAGTCTTAAATCATCGTATTTGTTTTCTTGCTCCGAGAGTTTCTCTTGAAGCCTCTGTACATTTTCATCTTTTAGCTTCAGAATATTTGATAAACGCTCAAGTTCTACAGACATAAGAACGAGCCTGATTTCGTTTTGTTGAAGATTCTTAAGATATTCAGAACTCACTGTCTGGGTTATCAACCCAGGGATGACCTTTTGTTCGTCATAGAAACGATTCTCGTCTGTACAAGAGAGAGGAGTAAGACGTTGCTGACCACAATCCAAGTTTTGAGATGATGCTGTGTAGATTTCATTTGCGCTTGGTTCCTCAAGACGTGTAGAATCTAAGTTGCGAGTATAACTTGGGTTTAAGTATTGGCTCTGAGCATTCGGCTGATCTATCTTCAAATTAGCAGCTTTCAAAAAGGGATCAAAGTGGTTAGGCATTATACCGCTAGGTCTTTCTTCAGTATATGCCGCTCCACGAGGAGATTTCCTCGCCAGTAATGGGGAATGTCCGGTGATATCACGTGGAGTGATCTGGACAGAATTTGAGGATATATCCGATATAGAGTGTTCATTCTCTTTTGGAGCTTTCGTTTTCAGATTAAATTTTCCTCTTTGAGAGTTATTTGGACTTGGATTGGTACTCTGATTGCGAATTTTTCCGTACATTGGAGATACATTATTAGCCCTCGACAATTGGACGTTCGGTCTCGTTAGTCGCAGAGATTCTTGCTCAATC
>ENA-UOUE01000148-UOUE01000148.1-compost-metagenome-genome-assembly--contig:-NODE-148-length-56502-cov-8.478990_pt1 | contig 56502 bp, 29 predicted proteins | sample MGYA00238146_ERZ747223 | MGnify/ENA primary metagenome ERZ747223 (study PRJEB28781, sample SAMN06268865) | compost metagenome | isolation source: single cell | place: USA: California, Emeryville, Joint... | reverse complement strand
CAAATTTATGAAATGATTTCGGGTTTTCATATCTCCGTTATGGTTCTCAAGAATAATAGCTTTATTTCACTTTTTTTTAATTTTGAACGCTTGATTCTCTTTAATTAACGAAGCAACCTATGACTCACGACTTAAATTGAGATTAATAAAATGGTTGGTACTTAAATGCAAATTCCTTTTTTCTTCGAGTTACAATAATCATTCATACCCAAGAAAACACAAGACAGAGCTAAGTTTACCACAATGAGAGGCTGCACATTTGAAAACAACAAATTGTCGCAAATGAGTGCATTGTTAGTAGAGCTATTAAATTTTTTCATCCACTTATGTTCTCGATTTTCCAGATTGGAATAATTTCTATTTAATCAAAATCAGTTTAAATAAATTTTTTTTTCTCATGAAGAAACTCTTTAACTTCGTTTCTCTTCTAAAGAGAAACGAAACACCATCTGTCCGAGTCAGCTCTATCAATTTGATGAATTTCCTTTTTTATTCTTTTAGATGTCCCAATATTCTCTACAGATTGAGCTAATAACATCTTATTGTCTTTATTAATTATACGAAGCATTTACATGTTCTGAGATTTTAAAAAATTAACAAAACATTGTGCTAACCTCAATTGGCATTTTCATTACCATAACTCTATCGAAAAATTCTTAATCTTTCTAATGCTCTGAGGCCTCTACTCTCATAGATATATTTGGAGAGTTCTTAGTTAACAAGTTTTAGTTCCAGTTTATTTTCGATATTCGATCGTAAACTATCAAAATGGTTCTCTTTAAAACAAAAACCTTATTTTGCAAAAGATCTCGAATTTGGAATTAATTAGAATTAATTAATTAAAATCTTGTACAACTAAACTTGTTTCTTGAGGATTTGCCAGCCATCATTACGTTTGAACCAGCTCAACTACGCTTTCATTATGAGTCCTCATGTGATGAGAGAGATATATATAAAGTTCCATTTAAAATGAACCAAGGATCATGCCAGCAAGCATTCCTATTGTCACAATTCTAATTGTTTCCTCTTCGAAAGCTGGTGAAACAGTAAGATTTAAAGTTCTCCCTCTGTAGTAATCTAGTGACGAAGTTAGATTTTCAGAAGAACTTGAAATCTATTCGTAAATATAACTGTCTTGTGATTTTTGGGGTCCTGTAAACCACCTCCTCTATCAAATTTAAAGATTTGAACGAAAGTTTGAACTGGTCATTAACATCACTTGCAGCTGAGAAGAGTGAGAAGCGTTCGCATGCTTTTCAAAAAGTTTCGTTTGTTGGTCTCATGTAGCAAAATCTTGAGAGTTTAACCGAGTAAATGAGAAGATTAGTAGAAATCAGCGTAAGTACTCCTCAGCCATGTGGCTTCTGGTAACAAAACTCTAATACTAGATATTCAATTTATTTCAAAGAAGATTCTTAGTTCGAGACTAACTAATTGATAAAATGAGGACTTCAACGACCTATATTTCAAAAACTTTACATTTCAGCCATACAAAGAGAAGCATGGTAAGAATCAAATTGAAAGATTAGGCTATTTTGTAAATTGGCTTTGGAATAATAGTCAGATATTCAATTCAAACTCACTATCATGCATTTTAGTCCGGCACTTCCCACTGAAAAATACGAAGTGATAAATTTCATCGTTATTTTTGCCATTTAACTAAGATTTCATCAAGGATTCTTCTGAGTCGAAGGAGCTCAAATTCAACGAAAATTTCCGAAACGAGCCGACATCCCGATCCAAGAAAATATCACAATTTCTGGCGCCTTTATCATTTTCTTAGCTTTCAAACAGTAATTTTAGATCCAGAAGTGATCCGTCGTTACAATATTAATAACTGTAAGCCAGAAAATTTTGTAGTCCTTTCATATAGATTCCTATCAAAATCAAAGTTAAACGCACAAAGGCTTTTATGTGACAAAAGTAATTAAACAAATCCATCTCCTGATACACAAGTCAGAACGAATTATCTTGATAACCCTGTTTTTGAGTACATATGAACAATTCCCTTTGAATATGAAAAATTTTTGAAAAAGTTAATACAATTTTTGATTTATTCCAATTACAGAAATTGTCGGACTCAAACTCTTGAACTTTTGCTGCTCGCGAGGAGAGATTCCATTCAACGACTGGAATCCTCTCTGCCGATTCGGACGAGATTGAATCTCATGAAGTGAATTTTTCAATGACGCATTCATTGAAAAATCTCCACTTGCAAAGTAATTTGAGGGTGTGAAGGCCTTTAATTGCGGAGAAGCTATAAGCAGTGACCCATTTCCTTCTGCCTTGTGTGATGGCTTGGGTGAGTTTAAGTTTGAATTTTTCAACGACATAAAGCCCCTAAACGAATGAATTCTGTCCTCAAACCGTCTTCTGGTGAACTCTTGCTGTTGAGTGAATAAATTGGCATTAGTTGTTCTCCTACTTGAATCAACATCGTCTCTATGAAAGACTCCAGTATTAGACCCACTCTGTTGTCTCGGAGAAACAGCTTGGTTGAATTTTGTCAATAAATTATTTTCACTCTTCTGTTCTCCAGGTTCAGCCAATTGCTTTCTCAATTTCGCAATTAATGGTGAAGCTGTTTTTTCACTTGACCCCTCAAAATTATTCCGAAGCACTGAGTGGATCGTTTGATTATAAAGGACTTGTTGCCTCTTTTCAAGACTTTGCTTCCCCATTTCGGACAAATGAAGAGGATCTAAGTTCAATCTGCTTCGAATCGCTGCTGATGCTTCGCTTTCAAAGTTTTTCTTGAGGATATTGTTTCGAGTTGCTACTTCTGGGGTTTCAAATTGATTTTCTAACGTAGAACACCTTTGCATAGTTTCTGTAAAATCCGGTTGACTGGAGAGTTGAGTGTTCATATAACCCGTATCGAAGAGAGAATGAGGATGAACTGCAGAGATCGAAGGGAGTTGTTTCAAAGGAGAAACATTGATGCTCTCTGAGATTCGATGGAGTGTTTTTTGAAGGGAATTTATCTCTTTAGGAACTCTTGTTGATTTCTCAGGAGAGAGCAAGATATTTGATTCGGTTTCTTCATAGCCAGGCTTAAGAGAGCGAGGTAGCTTGGAGTCATCGTCAGAGCAATTTTCGGAGTGTAATTTTGAGTCTGTTGTTCTAATACTCATCGTGTTGTTGCGCTGGTGTCTTGTTAGCTTGATGAGTTTATGTGTTCCCTTTTTATCGCTCAGGCTTAGCTTCAGGGGAGCGATATCTAATTAGTGTGGATAACTATAAGAAATTAGCTGATTTCTTACTTTTGATGAGGTCGGACCTGCTGCTTCTACTAGGAAGAAAGTGATAATCTAAACTTCTAACTTGTGAGAGGTATTTCCGTTGTTTTTCAACACTGGATTCTTCATCATTTTGGCCGGCTTTATTGGTTTTGGGTGGATCGTTGTCTCTGTTGTCGATAGAAGGTTCTTGTTTAAGATTTACAGATTCTGAGAGTGTGTTATTGTGGTATTTTTTCCTATAATTGTTAATTCTTTTTTCCACTTTGGCATCCGAAAATCGAGAAATCTGATGGTTTAATAGGGGTTGAGACTGCATAGCTGAGCTTCTCGAGGGGTTGATTCTCATGAGGAGATTTTGAGCGCTTTTTGTGCAATCAGTTATAGTCTTGGTTCGTTCAGCATGAATTTTCTCTCGTGATTTCAAATAGTCCATCAGCCAACTAGAAGCTGCATGTTCGTTCAAAATCAACGCTTTCACTTCCTAGTCAATGAGTACGATTATCAAAATCCCATGTCTTAGATATACCTTCTTTCTAATCTCTACGTATTGCCCTGACTGAGAAATACAAGTTACTAATGTTGTCCTACATTTGTTGCTTATAATGTCTTCAACTCCAAAGATCTCCCCTGGTCCCAATATTGTTAACTATTGTTTCATAAAATCTCAAAAAAAATTTATTTTATTTTACCTCAACTTCTCTTGCTGTTGGTGCTTTCTTAAAAAATTTCTTAATAGTCGCATCGTGATCTCTCTCGTCTTCATAAAAAATTCTCGTTGAGATCTTTCATTAAAAATTCAAGAAAGTCATTTTTCAAAGAAGAAGAAGTCAGTGTTAATACCTTGAATTCTCCGCTTTTAATAATGTACATATACTCTGAAGGCTCGCCGAAGCCATATACGACCTGATTTCGAGTGATATCTTTTACATGGCAGTACATGAAAAGACTTCTGATTGAATTATATGACCATTGCTCAAAGATCTTGAGAGACTTCAAAAAGTTGACTTCGGTAAATAATCGCTGCTCTTCCTTATCACCTTGAATTATACTCTTAAGCAAACAAATGAAAAACACCCAAAGTTTACGAAGTATTTGTTGGAAATGCTCCTTATCCAGGATCGCAAAGTCAGAATCTTCCTCACAAACAATGGTCGCTGCTCGGGGCTTGCGTTCCAAAAGCGAAAGCTCGCCGAATGCATATCCAGCTCCTTCAGTAGCAACCTTTGTAGGAACTTTCTCCTTACGGACCTCACCCTTCTTGTTCACGATCTCTACCTCTTTAGGAATGAGGATGGCTACTTTGCCTTTTAAGGTGATCCAAAACGTTTCTCCAAATTCGCCTTTTTGTGAAAAACTCAGGTAAATATCAAATTGAAAAGAGAACCAAAATACCATGGTTAACACAAGTGTCTCCTTTCTTAAGATGCACATGAGAGGCTTTATTCATGCACAATCTGTGGGTCTCTTGATCATATTTCTTGAAGAAGGCCACGTTTTGAGTACATTTTACAAGCAGATCTATGTCGGTAGCGGTTCGGTCTTCAAACTCTTTTTGTAAAATCAGTATTGCGAGCTAATTTCATGAAAGAAGCTATAAACCAGAACGACAATTACTCTTTTTACCTCAATTTGATGATCCTCATGTAAAGCTTCTATGCGAATTGTCTTCAGCCGACCAAGAGTGTTGGGGTCGATAGTTGACATTCTTGCTCTTCCCTGGATGTTTTCTCTCGGGTACCTTGAATTGGGTTGATTTGAGGTCGTTTTTCTAAATCCTGGGACAATTGAATAAAGAACCGGAGATGAAGCCTGACGAAAGATGCTCAGGTTTAATATCGAGTCATCAGGAGGCGATTGGTCTCCATTTTTATCAGCCTTGAGTCCATCAGTTTCATCGGTTCTCGATGAAGCAGAGCTTTGCTCAATAGTGACTTTGCCGCTGTCAATATTATTTGTCTTCGGTGTTTGTAGTTTTTGATTCTCATTTTCTTCTTCTTTCTTTTCTATGATGGGGATGTTTAGTCCGACGTTTTGACTTTTTTCGGGCCTAGTGTATTTCTTGTCTTCGTTGCTCATTCTAATGTAATGAAAGAGGTTTATTCTTTCAATAAAATTAAGGAGAATAGTTCTCAGGAGTCACTTGTGAAAAATTAAATCTCGATAATTTGGCCGAATAAAATTTAGCACTCCTGGACATAGGTAATTTTTATTAAAGAGCTAATTTAAGCAAAACATACGTTTGAAAGCTAATAGTATTGTGCCTTAGGAAACACTCATTCCTACCTTACGGCCTTGCTCAGGAAGAAACAGCAATGCTGAATTCCCTTCAAGATTAATTTAGAAGTAGATTGCATTGAGAGTGTCTTCAGAAATGGCCAAGCAATTTACGATGAGTAAGGGTTAGTTTTTTATAAACAATACTAAATAAGCAATGGCTTGGCTTTTGGGGGGGGGGGTCTTTATCGTAAGCAACGTTAGTTTGCCTTTCCTATTCTTTTTGTTTTTTAAATCTTATTTGATTACATCAAAGAGAGCTTAGAGCTTTACACGAGTTAGACCTATCAGAGCTTTGCCTACCATTTTGACCGTTCTACTCTTTTGAGGAACTGTATCATTACTTTTAGAATGAATACTGCATGGACACGAATAGTAAATAATCAAAGATATCTACATGATCAATACACACATTTATACTTCTACCTTAAAAATTGAATTATCTTCAAAATTTCTAGCCACTTTGGGATCAACGTTTCCCATTTTCCGCAGTGACCTGACTGAACACAGAGGCTATCTGCTTTGAAGAAACCAAATTTGAAAAGTATTCTTTATTCGAGTTAATAACATCTAAAGCCATTTGGGAGTCTAATTTATTTAACCGCAAAAATCTCGCAAGAAAATCTTGTCTGCACCACTCAGTATCCAGCACCAACTCGACTGCTTCTGCGTAATTCTCAAATTCCTCTTCTTTAATATCGGTCGGTTTCCACACATTCTTAAATCTCCGTGTTGGCTCAGCCTTCCTCGGTCTAAACTCAGGAACGACCGCCTGGTGATTTTTGCCAATTTTGACTTTATTGCTTGAAGCTGGCTTGCTTGTTTTCCCACCATCAGACATGAGACCGACCTCATCAGCACCTCCTCCAACTCCCTCTTCTTCGCCAATCTTTTTCCCGAGTTCCTTCCATTGCTGAAGGAGTTTATCTCTCTCTTCGGCAATTATCTGCATTTTATTCCTTCTCCTTGGTTTAAAAAGCTTATCATTATAGAACGAACTCATCACTGGAGTCAGAGCTGGCTGCTGTTGCTGTTTAGGTTTTCGCCCTCTGACACCTTTCCTTACTTCTTTAGGAAGGTTTTCCTCAAGCTGTGAAGTGGCCTCTTCTGGGCTGATTTTAGTGGAAGTCGTTTCTTCTGTTTCTTTAACAATTCCATTCGGTTCTGCTGATGACTCGACTTCAATTCTATCGTTTTGAATCGGTGAGGGTTTCTTCCTCCGTTTTATCTGAAATATTTGAGGTTTCGCGATAGGCTGAGGTTGAGGTTTTGGCTTTTCAATCGTGACTTTAGGAATGGTAATTTTACTCTTTTTCTGAGTCGGGGTCTGTTGAACAGTATGGGCCGAGCTGTCTTTTTCAAGAGAATCAGGCCCTTTGCTTCTTTCCTTGGAAATCGCTCTATTGTAGTCTTCTGAAGATTCTTCTCTTACAACTCGATTTGAAAATACCAGTTCTGCTTCCCTCTCTCGTTCTTGTGCATTGGCTGCTCTCTGAGTGAGCAAATCCCTGTATGAAAAGTTGTTTGGAAGGTCAAATTTCCTTTGAAATTGAGAATTCAGAGCAAGGAACTCAGGATTCAAGGCGGCTGGGTTCATCATAGGCCGTGAGCTGCGAAGCAGTGGATTCATACCCATGGCATTCAACATCGACAAAGAAGGATCCATCATCATTTGTGCCAACGGATACATACGAGCCATAGCCATAGCTTGGAAAAAGTTCAGAGAATTGGGGTTCGAGTAGGGCGAAGCTCCAAAAAGTCCTCGAGAATACAAGGAGTCTGGTGGTAACCCTCTCAAATTTTCTGGGAACCGCTGAGTTAATAATGTAGGATCAAATTCTTGAGGTCGCTCGAGTGGAGGAGCGCTGTGTTTTATAGCTTCCGGTCCCTGAGTAGGAGCTGCTTTCACACTTTCGTTCCTTACAGCAGCTGTGGCAGTTTTTTTAAATTCCTCGAGTCGAGCACTCAGAGTATTCGAACCTGTTCCAGCATTTTTCGCTGGCTTTTCTGGTACTTTCGATGTAGTCACTTCATCTTCATCATCGAGGCTAATTACTTCCATTGTATTTTTCTTTGGAGGAAGTTCAAACTTTGGTCGGTTCTTTACTCGCTGATGATCGCTTAATTTATTTTCTTCCTCATCAATCACAATCACAGGTTTATTATTTTTCTTAACATTTTTGTCATACCTTTTAAGTTTTTCTTCCATCCTCCACAATTTCCTTGTGGAGTCAATATACAATTGTTCTTGATCAACCATAACCTTCTGCGGGGCCATTTTCTTTTTGATTTCATTGGGTATATTCAACGAATCTTTGCTGCTCAGTGGCGCTGAGGTGTTTCTCCCGCTAATCTCTTGTGGGTTCTTTGGTGTTATATTTTTTGGATTTATCAAATTTGAAGTTCCAGTGTGAGTCGCGGAGGAGAGACCCTGTTTCAGAGGAGCTTGCTGATTCTTTTGTTTGTTAACTAACCCTGCAAACGTCTCTTCTGCCGATTTAATTCGATCCAAACTGGCATTTGCTTCGGTCTGAGGCATGTTTGAGATATTCATCTCATTAAGTTCTGGCTCATCACATATGATCGTGAAAGGATCAGGACTGCCATTGTCAATCAAGTCAACGTTGAGACCATTCATAGCTGTCACAGTAGTCGTGTAGAGCTGATAAATAGATACAGGAGACTTTTTAAATTCCTACGAGGTGATTTTCCTTAATTTATAAAGTTGAAAGAATTGAAATTAAAAAACCGATTAGTGGATGACGTTTTTGCATTGAAATGTACATTCTGAAGAATTCTAATTTTTTTATAAAAATTTTGATGAGCTAGCTCCTCTTCAAGAAAGGCTCTTAAAAGAAGGAAGACAGGACATTTCTAGCAATGGTATCTTTATTTAATTCAAAAAAACTTCGGTTATGAAGCAGATGCCAAGAAAATGAAAGTAATAACGTCGCTCATCTTGGAATCTTAAATCGACGAAATGACGCCTTTGTCTTCGACAAAACGTGCCATTTGCGGTCCAGACTTTGTTATGGGACGGTAAAATTTTACTTCTTTTCAAAAATCTCATGATATGCCTAACTCATCATCGAACTTTTAACTTTGGTGTTAATTAGACTTAAAAGAGGCTCAATGGAAGATATTTCAGCTGTTCTCCTTAAAACATTGCTAATGAAGCCTTATCCGCTCACTCAGCTCACTCATGGTTGTGAAATAATGGTTAGAAAGTTAATTAGCTCATCAGGCTATTGAGCTCTCCAAAAAGCTATTTTATAGGTTCTAGGATCAGGAAAGAAGTTCCTGAAAGCCGGAACAGCGGCTGCAGTTCTAAGAAAAATTTTTAGAATACGTTCGCTTTTATAAAACTTATAAAAGCCTTATAAGCCGTTAATTCAGAAGTATAAGAATTCCTAAACAAAACATTTTCTAAATCCCTGCAACTTCAATTTCTCTTTCTCCGAGTCAAGATGTGTTAAGCAAAGCATTTAACAGGTGCCATGTTTCAATAAATTTTCGAAAACACGAAAAGGGGGCTGCAGGAAGTTGCCTGGCTCGCTTATAATGATTTATTAAAAAATTTACTCTTAGATTGTTTAATTATTTAGCTATCATTAGCATTCAACGAAATTGATTTTGGGAAGATAGCGCATAGTTAATGCATTGAAGTTCTCACTAGCACCCTAAGGATGAATTTCTAGTCGAGGAAGAACAATAAGTACTTTCGAAAAGGCTAATCTAGCGAATACTTGATTCTTTCTTCGATTTTGCTGATAATGTTAAACTAGCAATTATAATGAGTATGAGGCCGTTCTTGCATAGTAATCCATTGAAATCTTCTGAGTGAATCGGGAAGAATCTTGTTTGATTAGAATTAAAGAAAAGAGAAGCGTATATCTTGCCTTTCATTTGAACAACTTCAGAATCTGATCTTTTCTCTCTCTCATAAAATGAAGTTTAGTAGTTGGATTCAAGAAATGCTAATCTATAGATGTTATATGATGAGAATGGATCTACAATTGTTCAAAGGATAGAAATATCACGGAGACAAGATTGAGGCATTAGCGTCACTTCTATCATCAAAACTAATCGAATTTATCTTCAATAACGGATCTCTTTCACGATTCTCAACGGTGGCTCGTTCAAAGTCTCAACCTAAGGAGATCGGGAAAAAATTATTTCAAATATAGGAATTTGGAACTTAATTTATTTTTGCACGTGTATGCTTGAAAAAAATTTCAAGAATCGATAAGAATGATAAATCTATTTTAAGATTCTTACTCCGCAAGGGATGTGAATCAACTTCGTTGGTTCTTCAATCAGGCTGTAGCTAATTCGTAGTCCTATAGTTTTAAAGGAACAAGAATCATTTCTCCTTCAAAGTTTCAAGCATTATGACAAAATCCAATCAAAATATATTAACTTCATTTGTTCTCATCATTTTCGCTCTTGGCATATGAATTCTTAATCAGTTCTAAAAAGACATTACAAGGATGAACTATTTAACAAAGAAGTAATTTTATTAATGGCATCAGAGTGCTGTTTAGATCATGGGTTTATTCCACTGGAATCTCATCTTAATAATAAGTACTAAGGGTCTGGGAAAATGCAATATCCTTGATTCTCGTCCAAGAACAAGCCGGGCAGATGAGTACTATAATTGGGCAAATTATATTTTCGAAGTTTAATCCAGTGAAAATTCTGTTCTAAACATCAGTAACTTCCTGCGATATCAACACAAACCAAATAAAGATGACCTTTCAATAAGCCTGACTGATGAAATTTCGAGACTTGAGTAATCTACTGCTAGAATAAAGCAAGGAAGAGCTGATCTTACAGAAAAATGGTTCAAATATGATTCGATGAGGAAAAATTTATTAAATAAATAAACTGTTAAAAAAGAGTCAGCGAGTCAGCTTTTGATAGATCTGATCTAATCAAAACGTTGTTGTTAAACAAAATAATTTTATTGTCTTGAAGTATTCTGGAGAGTCGGATCCAATCTTATGCTGCTATTTGAGAAAATTAGTTTCATTGTCCTTAGGTAGATCTCTTCAATTTCAAGAGTCGGCAAATGCATCAGTAGGATTGGAATTTATAATAGCTTGGGTGTTGAAGCACATAAACTGAGATTTAATACAGAGGTTTTTGTTACTTAGCTGTAAGTAGTAGAAATCAATAGATAACACCATCTCCCACATTCTTTTTTCTGCATAACACTTTATAATCTGTTGCTTCCCTATGTGATTGTATGAATAATCGGAGGTTCAGGAGCTCAGATAGTAAATTAGCCAGAATTGCTTTGATGAAAGCAAAGCCTCATTGCATAATAAATATTTCAAAGAAATGAGTCCAAAATAGCCAGATTATATTCTCTAAGCTATTTTGTTATTTTGTTATTTTCCATTTTTCCCATCCTGTCTCCAGCAATTAATCGTCATGAGCAACTAAAACGTTATTGGCGCCAATTTTCCCACATATTCATTCGATAGGATGAACATTTTAATTGCCATGGGAAGTCGACAAATAATTAGTGCCGCGTCTGAAGAAGAATGACGAGGAAGAAGCTTTTCGTGAATTTTAATAAAGAGCCGAAATTCTCATCACTGATAAGAAAAGCTTAATCACTCCTGATTTTTAACCGCGGAGTTGATACTTCAAAGAGAATCCTCCAAACTAATGATATTCCAGCTATTCTCTTCCGCTCACTTTCTCCTTTCAAATCGTTGCTGTGGCATTTTATTTCATCCTTCATCCCCAATCAATGATGATTGTTGCTGAAAAGTTTTCGTTCCGCTGAAACGCAACCTGTTAGACCAAATATATCTTTATTTTGTTAAATTTTCATTCCACCCGCAGATAAGACTTGTTTTCCCAAATTTCAGTCTGATTCTGCAAAGATAAAGGCTCTGACGAACATAACGAAAGCTTTTTTCGAGCTGACAGTTGTGTTTAGATGGAGATTTCTCATTGGTTGCTTTTCTTGCCAGTTCCATTCCATTTCGCGGCGTGATTCTTCTCTTTGAGACTCTGCAGTATGTTTTTTTGATATCATGATAAATTTATGGCGCTAAATTCTAATCATACCGAAAAAAATTTTAACTCTAGCGAAACTAGTTTGATTAATTTGTTGAATTGCCCTCAGTAGTTTTGATGATTTTCAATCCAATTCCATTGGATTATTCTCGAAATTTTTGGAGTTTACGATAGACTTTTTTCGTATCGAAGATAGATTAAGACCACCTAAGCAACCATGTCAGGAGAATAGCGGTAGGATTGTGTCTGAGGTTATCAAGACCATAGCTAAATCTAGTTGAGAAAACTACGCGCAGGCAAATGCGCATTAGATCCGGATGTTTGGTTGGTAACAGTTTGAAGGTATCAATACAGAACGATAGGCTCATATGTAAAAAAATAGCAGAAATGATGCTTGCTTTGCACTCAGCTTTTGATTAATGAATATTCCTTCTAAGCAAGTTCTCCCACGACTTTCAGTTAATTTTAGATGGTAGTCGGCATTTCCCTGTGTCTTTTCAGGAAATTCTGAGAGGGCTGACCCGAGCTGTCTCGTTTCTGCAATAAGGTTTTTGATAACCGTAGCTTTGAGATTTCATCAGTATTCCTTTTTGATTGCTAGGTATTTTGGAAATTAATATTCAAAGAGCTTCGTCAGTGAGCTGATATTTTTCCCTTTAAGGGTGATGCCCTGCATTTTCGTCGTTAAAAAAGAATTCTTTCGCGAACAACGCTGGATCTACAAAAATTGAAGCACTCATTAGTGTTTCAAAGCGTTGATTTCGTTCTAAGGTCATATTTAAGCAGCTTAGTTTCAAATCATTCACAATCAGAAATTTTCTAGTTTTCGTCTGGCTTCGAAATGTCGATGGACCGATTTGCCATCTCATTCTCTAATTTGATCAACTCTCCTTTTGTCACCAAGGCCGATGGTCATGTCCATCTGGAAAGTGAACCGTCTCGAGGTTTTGGCGATATGCAAGATTGCATCGAAATTTTAGGACCTCATGAACTGCGACTTTCTTCATCAATTCACAATTTATTCCCAGAAAATTCTGGTGTTCTCAACTCAAACCTCATCGAAGAAGAGATAATGTCGCCAAGAAGAAAGAACATCACAGAAAATACTTCCAAGTCAAGAGACAGAGGCCTGTCTTTTAGAAAAAACTCCTTGAAGTTTTGTCGAAGACTGAGCAAAAGCATGCTTCTTTCATTGCAAAATGAAGAAAACTTGCTTTTTGCTTCAATTTTTACAATTTTCTCCAAGATAATCGACACTCAAATTGCCACTCAAAAAGCGGTAATAATCGATATCAACGCTGCCGCTGAACTACACAGACGTTTCCTGATGAAGATCTGGCTGCAGTTCAAAAACATTTTTTCCAACTACAAAAACAACAAAATTTGCCTTGTGACCTTCCGTGAATGGCAGTTAGTTTTTTCAAAAGAAGGCTTTCAAGATCAATTTGATATGAGTGCCAACGCGAAGCGAGAGATCACTTCAGCGATTGAGTTCCAAAATCCGCTGGATTATCAACTGTTTATTGGATTTTACAAAAACATCTTGTTCACTCTCAACAAAATCCTTCTGAACGTTGTAATCTACGAAGAGCTTCTCAACGACACAGATTTCCTTGAAAGGAACTCTAACGCAGGAGATTTTGTTATGTTGGCAAACCACCCTTGGCTCTACCGCCATTACAACCATTGCAAAGGAAAATTCGCGCTTGAATGCTGTGATCGTTGCAAAGTTTGTAGAGCGACGTCGCTTCCTGTTGATTATTCGGAGCAGTTAGCGAGAATCAGGGAGAATATTGCGACGAGCAAGAAGAAATACACGTACCTGCTCCAGTTTAAAGACAATCTGGAGGAGTTTGAGAATGAGTTCATTATGATTTTCTCAAGCACACTCACCGATTGGTAACTCGCACCCAACTCAAGAGGCCCTGTCAATATTTTGAGAAGTTGAAAGAAAACAAATAGAAACACGAGAGAGATTCGTCCTATGACTGGAGAACCTGATTTTATTTTTTTTGATATGAGCTTCAAACAAAATTAAATCTTTAACTGTTTATAAATGAGATTTTCTGAAAAATGATTTGTGACTCATACATAAAAAATATGAGAGGATCGGCTCAGTCATAATGGCCTGACCATTTGCTTTATTAGCATATATAATTTGATAAATGCTCCAGAAAGATTTCAAAAAAATAAAAAATGAAATTAAGTGATGAAAAGCTCGAATACGATTGTATTGTGTTATTCATGCTGTAGTTCATTAAATACCATTCTTTTTTTGTTTCTTTGTAGGTAATTGGCAATCCCAATCGATATGTTATATACAGAATCCATTTTGATGCCATTTGCCTTTGCAAACAACTTAACCCACATTAGCACTTAAATGAATCCTTCCCCCTACGAAACGATAAATTGATATAAGTTTGCCTAGAAAATCGGAGTGAATTACAAGTATCATATTTATTCAGTCTTTTAAAAGAGGCTTGATAAGAATATTTGGAGATTTAGAGTTGATAATTACTTTTCTGAAATATGATGTGATGTGTTTCAATTCTTTGGAGATATTTACGACTTCCAGAGGGAAAATAGTCTCCAAAATTCTAATTAGGCTATTTCAATTGTGTTCAATATTTATGATATCACCAGCCTTTAATTCATTCTCTTCTCAGATTCTATCACCAATGATGAGGATCAGAAAATGCACTAAATCAGAAAAGTCATTACAGCAAAGCAGGTACGTAAAAATTGTTATTTTCTTATCAGCTGGACTCAGAAAGATTAATATCTGATTTTAAAGTAGATTTTGAAAAAGAGACTTCTGTAACCCGCAATCTTTGAGCATGGTTAAACTCACCTTCGACTCACAATTCTGTATTAAAAATTATTGATTTTCGGCTTACCAATTTGGAAATGTTTTTTGGATTCTCAGGTTCCTTATTACAGTTGTTGGTCACCGTTTTTCTATTGATCGTAATTACAATTGGCTTGAAATATATCGCTATCTGGAAATATCTCAGACTCCTCAAAGCTAACGGCGCGCTTACTTATTTTGATTTCCCACATGGATACGTAAAATGTTTGCAAACAGGAGAGAAAGAGGGAGATTCTTTCTTTTGGATCAAAAAAATGATCCAAACTCACTCAAAAGCTCGATTAGTAGCCACCCATTTCGCACTCACACCTTCAATTCAATTAATAGATTCAGATCTCATCAAAGAATTCTTCTCACATCAACAAAAGTACACTAAATCTCCAATGTGGGGCATCTATGTCACAGTAATGGGCAAAGGACTCCTTTTTTCGGAAGGGTTGGTCTGGAAAAAGCACCGCAAAATACTCTCTGAAATGTTTAGATTTGATCAAATAGCCTCACAACTCTCAGAACTATCGCAACTATGCCGAGAGCTTATTATGAACGAGGTTTCTAGATACCAGACAGAGATTGACCTCTTGGGGCTTTCTCGAAACATTGCAGGACAACTTGTTTTCCGGTTATTTTTCGGTAGAAATGGCAACGAAGCTAATATTGAAGGTGAAAAAGCAACTCTATACTTAGCACGTTTCCTAAGCACATTAGATGAAAACACGTTTTCGCCTGAGAGTTTATTCTTTGGACCCTCAATTGTGTTTAGAGGGATTCTCAAACGGAATAGAAGACTTCTATCAGAGTCAGCTAAGTTCAAGCACTTTTGCCTTGAGATTATAAAGAAAAGCACTGAAGAATTTCTAGCGATAAGTTCAAGCAGCAACTCAGTGAATAAGGAATCTAAATGCATGCTGATGAAGTTAATTGCGTCTAATTTGCAAGGTTCAGCTGAAGAAAAACTTACTGATGAAGAGATTTTACATGAGTTTATCACTTTTTTCCTCGCAGGGATGGATACGACAGCACAATGGCTCACAATGTCACTGTATTTCTTTAGTACTCTCCCAAAGAAGGACCAAAATGTGATTTTAAAAGAGGCTTCAAAGATAGAGGGATTGAAGGCAGAAATTACGCATAATTCATTGAATGAGTGCCCTTATTTGGTGGGGTTACTCAAGGAGACGCTGAGAGTCGCAACTCCCGCTCCAGTCTTTTTTGACCGGCAGGCTTTGGAGGATCATTATATCGGAGATGTCTTAATAAAAAAGGGTTCTGTCATAAATGTTTCTTTCATGGCGAATCAATTCAATCCGAATTATTTCAAACAGCCTGAGGAGTTTAATATCCACCGCTGGATCCCAGGAGACCTGCTTTTCGAAGAGAGTGTGTCAAAAAACCCGTTTATTTTTACACCCTTTTCAGCTGGGTCCAGAAACTGCATTGGACAGCATTTAGCAATGATTGAAGTGAAAATTCTGCTTAGTATACTGCTGACAAATTTTGAAGTCCAGATTCCCGAAAACTACAAACTTAAGATGAGTTTACGATTTGTATATGAGCCTCAGATGACATTATATGCTAATATTTTTCCAAAACATGAGAAAAGCACTCATTAAAGGAACGAATCAATGTCAACTTTTTCATTATCTCTCTGTTTTTTCAATGTTTTTCAACACAATGAATTTTGATTATTTGGAAAGTTTTCTCTGATTTGTTCACCATTGATGAGAATCTAAAATAATTCAACTAGAAATTGTAAATAATTTGCCCTATGGATCTTGCACCTTTCATTGAGCGTCTTAGTGGTGACTACCGTCCGTGAAGAGTTGACTCTATTCCTGAAGATAAAAATAAGAGCAGCCATTAACTCTCCAATCAGTCTAAGAAAAATTCTGCAGTTTTTAACTGCAAGAACAGAAACAATGCGACTCAATTTTCAGCCAGAAGCTAACCAACAAACTAACGAACTTCAAGCGACTTCAATTATTTCATAGAGGAGTTTTTGAAAAATAAAGATAGTTTATATATAAACAAAAACAATCATCATTATTTTTTCTAAACTCAATCAAGCAATACAAAATTTCAAAGCAGTTACTAAATTTTTAAGAGTGGCAAAATACACAGAAAATTTTGAATAAGTAAAGTTACTTTGCATTACAATCGGGTACTTCACAATTTCCGCATCTCCATGCTAAACTTCTTGCCACTCTTTGTTTTTATGGTTATACTTGAGCACAGTCAGACGCTGAAATTCTGAAAACTCCTGAGAAGCTGATATATTTCTGGAAAGAAATATAGGGTCTCTGTCCAACTGAGCAACCTCGATCGAGCTTCCCCAAAGAAACAAATCTTGCTCATACGGCAACTCTCCTTTCTTGGTCAAAGACTTTAATTCCATATCCAATTCATAAACTCCATTCCAATCTTTGCAACCGATCACTCCAATTTTATTATTGGATTTAATATAAAGCTGCGGCCTAATGAACCTCGGAACCGTTCTAATAAAGTCCTCAAGTTGATACGTCGTCCAGCTCTCCTCTGAGCAACTATAAACTGACACACTACAGTTGAATATCTTCGGTGACACCGAGCTCAGACCTCCAATCACCGCTATATTTGAGGTTATCTTCGAGAGATTCAGTGCCATAGTGCTATACGTAGACCCACTGTACTGAATGCAGTTGCCAAAAGCGTGAGGTAGGGGTAATTCAGGACCTTCGACCCAGAAGTCCTTCGCTATGTTATACGCAGCAAAGTAAGTACTTAACTTCGCGTCTTCGATTCCAGAGCAGCTGTAGATGTTGTCTTCTGCGATACAGAGGTTAGGGAAGCGAAGGGCTCGTGGCAATGGGGTTTTTCCGATGAATTCATTGTTAGCAAAATTATATTGGATGGTTTCACTGCAGGATTCTTCTCCTTCTGGCTGTCCTCCGACCAAGAGGATTGAAGAGTCACTGATAGAGATATAATTGAATTTGAGGAGTGGTGGCTCGGTTGTCGTTGTGATCCATTTTCTCACACATGAATTTTCAGGAATGTTAGTCAACTTAGCCTGAGATAAGTCATTTATGATCCATTTACTGGTCTCGCCGAGGAATCTGAGGTAGTAGAACCGTCGACTTTCTATGTCGAAGGTGTAGAGGTTCGAGTAGGCTGACTTTATGGCAGTAAAACTTCCAACTCGTGAATATTTTGTGGAATTCAGAGATTTTAGGAGCGTGCTTAAGGAAACTGATTTCTCATCGTCGTCACTGCTGTCTAAATCCTCCTCAGAAGAGCTGTCGGATTTGACTTTAGGGAGTTTTGGTCGAGATTTCGCCGCTGGTTTTGGCTTCGATTGCGGGATGACGAATCTCAGATCTATTTCGCGAGTCGCTGACTGCGGGTTATAGCTAGTACAGGTTAAATACTGACCCATAAGAGTGTGTAAATGGTTTAGATTTGAAGGTTTGTGGTTATCTTTTTGATGTTTGCTGAACCACCCTGCGACTTAAACTCGGCAGCGTTTAATTAAAGCTTTTTTTTAAACTAATTACTTATGTGCATTGTTCTCCGAATTCTATGGATTTTATTCTGCATAGAATTTTTTGTTTATTTGAGAATTTTAAGTGATTAATTCTATCTGCTGGTCTGATTGCGGAACGTGATTTTCAGTGAAAATAAAGGAAATTTGAAAAATTTTCCTCAAGTGATTCTAGCAGCTAAAAGCACGGCATCTTGTATTGAATCAATCAATTCACTATGGAGTTAGGTTTTGAAACGGCTTGGAGGAAAATATAATGCTTAAAAGACAGTTTAGTGTATTGAAGTTCCTTAGTAGTGCCTTTTGAGAGTTTGCCAGACACCGAAGTGGGATAATATACATTAGAATCTATGGTGAATAAATGAAAAGATTCTATTATGGCAAAACACAAAGCCTGCTGAACTAAAAGACCTTCATTAATTGGTAATCTGAATTCAAATGGGGTAGGAGCTCTAGAATCAGCTGCTGCCTGAATATTTTTCTCGCTTTCATAACTTAGCTTGTTTTTTATTTTTATTTTTTTTGGATTATATTTCTCTTCTTTTGAAAATACCACATGTGACCCAAAGAAGCATAATTCCGCTCTAAAACAGGTTAGAAAATCGAAATAGGAAATGCTAGCTCGTGAAATAATATATGATATTACAAATCCGAAAAAAGTTTTGTGTCTTTTTGATCTAAAAAACTCTTTTCATCAAGCGACCAGCAGGGAGAAAATTTTAATTTCAAACCTTCAATTTGCTTGATTCAAATTTTCTTATTGATTAGTTAATGAAAATCTGGATAAGCTCAATATATATTGATAGTTTTTCGTAGTAGTAGAAGAAGAAATCATCGTCATCATACCTATCCTTTAGTTAATTTACTAAGCAAGCTTAGAGACCAAAGAATGCTTGTGCACTAACCTTGGATTCAACAGAAATAAATATATTTGGTTGCCAGTTCAAATGAAAATTTCATTCTGCTAGTCTTTCTAAACAATTAATCACATTCTTTTCATGAAAGCCTGATCCTTAAACAAGGACTTCTTGAAATATTTTATGCGCCTTAAAACGAGTTTATCTTTACAGACTTAATTGTGCCAAATTCTCAAACGAGAGCAAACGCATGATAGTAAGATGCGATTAGCTCCAGAAATCTATTAATACTATTTATGTAGTCCTTCGCTTCAATTCAAAATAATGCTCAACATTTGAGTTATCACTTTATATAATACATTTACAAAAAGTTTACAAAAGTGCCTAGCAATTATCAAAACTTCAAATTGATTATTTCGCCATCACTTTGGCTGAACAAGCATTAAACCAATTATCACTTTCTGTCCTCAGAATTTTCGATTTGCTTTGAGCATCAACCACCCTCATCTGGTTATTGATAACTCCATTCACGATTTTATTCAAGCTACAGCTCAGCATTTGGTTCGCAATATCTGCACATTGGGCTATCGTGATTATTCTCTTATTAGCTGCGACTCGGCAGTCAGCATCTACATCTCCGACTAGCATAATATCTTCATCAGCTAAAAACAGATTTTAGTTCTCATAATTAATGACAAATGATTCTTACTTTGAGCTTTTATCGTCACAACGAGCAGGATGAGCCCTAAAAGGAACGCTGCCTTCATTTGTTAAAGAAGTAATTATAGTTTTATGATCCCGACTCAATTTAACTATAGTTTTGAATCTGTCTCAAGAAGCAATATAGGCAGTCTTGAGCCAAATTTTTTAGATAAGACTCTTCAAATAATCGGTTCAAGAAAAGAATATTTAACAAACAAAACCGCACGCAGCTTTCAAGATATCTCTCCGAACCCTACAATGAAGCTTCTCATTTTCATATTTATTGCTCTTTTCACGGTCATCCGAGCTTCAAATTTAAGAGGTATGTCCTATCACTTATGACAATGAGCTTACAACTATAATTTTTTCAGGATTGCAAGAGATGGTGGACGCTAACTGTGAGATCAAGTTGAGCATGCCTGTTGTAACCATCTCAAAGTGTTCAACAATAGCTGCTCAAATGTCGCAATGTGCTCACGCCAAAATTTCGAATGACTTGGTTGCGGGTCTCATCTCTCATCCAGACGCTGAACTAAAATACCAAGCAATTGAATATATCACAAGAGAATGGATGCAAGGCTGCAAGAGATACGTTGCAAATTAATTAAATGCCTTTTCAACCTCGCATTTTTTCTTTAAATTTTTGTGCTTTATTTGTAATTTCCTTATCCGTTACCAACTAACCAATATGATTCAAAAAAAGATGTTTGTTGTTTTTCAATATAAATAATACCGTCAGCTATAAAATCCGAAACTGTAGCTCAAAAACTCTTTTTCTTTTCTAAGCTAGAGAAGAGAAGCTCTCAGGGAACTCTATAACTATCGAATATCATAATCATAAATTTACGAATCAATCCTGCGAGAAATTTTTCATATGCAAGGTCAGTCCGCACTCAGAGACTAGCAAAACAAGCTTTTCTAGAACCTATTTGTGCTCATAGAGTTCAAACTCATATCTGTCACCATTTCACCCTCCTGAAATGAGCTACGAACACTGCTAGGATCTTTTTTGCAACCTTCTAATATACTTCGAGTCAATCCATATGCAAGTCCATTCCAAAGTCCCTGTGACAGGAAGAAAGCGCTAGCCGCAATGTATAAACCAACCTCGACTGTTTCTCCCGTGAACAGAATATAGAGTTCTCGAGTAGATTTCGGAATAGTGCAGATAATGAGTATCAATGGGTAGAACAGCAGCTCTGAGTGGCTTTGTGACGATAATTGCTTGAGTTTCTTTGCTACGTACACGTAAACAAAGATGCAGTAGAAGATAGTAACCCAGGAAGGAATTGTGTCAATAAGTAAATTTATCATAACACCGGATTTCGAGGCAGCATGGGTACAATAGCCTGATTCATCGATCGCCTTGTATTGTGACACAAAAGCGAGAACTCCATTGAACAAGCCAGAGATTAGTGCTATTAGAGCATATCTGTTCAAATAAGCGTCAATTACATTGACTTCGCCATCTGCCTTCAAGATGATCATTAGTGAATGCGCAAAGCAGCAAATCCAAGCAAAGGAGCCTCCAAATCCGAAGCATCGAGTAAATGATAATATTCTGCAGAGGAATTCCGATTCGATTGGTATTGGCTGGACCACCATTGAGAAACACGCTAGGAAATCCATAATGCTCAAGCCGATAACCATCCGACCTGTGTATTTCCAAGAGCGGAGGACGAGAGTAACGATAACATTGAATACACATCCAACAATTGAAAGCATTGAAATAATTGCTTCAACAGCAAGATACGTGTCCATGTATTCTGGAGGGAACTGGGCTAAGATAATAGTGGAATTCATCCTTGGTGAAGAGATGTTTCTCGGTAAAACCTCCCTGAACTTAGCGTTTTATTGTTTTTTTGTTTAATTTTGGTTAATCCTCGAACTTAGAATAAGGAGTTTTAATTTTGTAAAGTAACACTGTAGGAATAATTTGCAATCCAAATTTCGAATCTATCTGGAATGTTTGATGCTGTTCTATTAAGTAATTCTTGATTCTGAATGTGAGTATTCAGATGGGCTATCGTGCCAAAAGACATTATACTACAACAAATAGGAGGTTCTCATAAAAAAAGAGTTAAATGCATATCGATGAATATCAACGAAAGAAATTCAATTTTTTGATTAAAGTGCCTGCGAAAATTTCATCGAGAGAAAATGAGTGGAATTCATTTAGCATCGAGAAGCATTTTGTTATACCAGAAAACAGCGAACCTATGAATGGTACTCAATGTAGCTTAAACGTCATGTAATCATTAACTCAGAGTCAATAAATAATTTCTTCAAATTCCACTCACTATCTTTTTTTCTTTTCTCAATTATTTCTTTTAATCACCTCAAGTCGGAAAACTGTTTGAAGCTTAATTACCTAGCAATCTGTCTTTTTTTTGGGGGGGGAGGGGGGTTGGATATGTCCTCAAAAAACCTACCTTAATATCCAAGGGGCTTAATTATAATGGAGAGGTTATAATCCTATTATGCTTATCAAACAAATAATAGCACACAAAAAGCTGATTCATTCGAGCGTTTGACGGTCATCATTTCTTCAAAATAATTACTAGATGAAAATACCTCTGTTAATCTAAAGCTCATTCTGCTATCAATTATATAACTGAAATTTCCACGCCTCTTGCTTGTTGTGAATGATGATGATTTAAATATGGATTACAGTCTGAAGACATAAGACTGGTTGATGATTTTTATCAATTATCAAGTAGTCTTCGTTTAGAGAACTCAGTTAAGGAGAAAATATATATTGACTACCGTAGCTTGAAATCTGGAACCTAAACGGCAGATTGTTGAGCATTGTGCCTAATCCAAGTAGCATCCTACAGAAGAAAAGTTAAATCATAAAACTAAATCATATCCATCAATCGAATTAAAAGGACAATCGAATTTTTCGGAACAAGTGAACTTTTTGATCAACCCCAATTTTTAATTAACGAAATAAAGAAATGCATTTCCATTCATTTCTTATGAACAAAACATCGTCGCTGAGCTTTATGCCAACCCATCCTAGTTTGAAAAATTGTTGTTGACTCTCCATATGAGGCTTAATTTTTGTATGAATTAATTCGTAAAATTTCTCCTTTGATGATATCTATATGTAGAATTTTGGAGGTACATACGAATCAAAGCACTGAGTCTCCTTGTTTAACCTGTCGCTGATGATAGTGTAGAGATGGACCTTAATTATCACCAATTTTCTTTAAATATTGGTCCTCATTTGAAGAAAACGAAACTTTATTGATTTAACATCTGATATAAATTTTTAACATGGCTTCATTTGTCAAGTTTTGTTTTATTCCGAAATTTGTTGCATAAACTGGAATCAAGGAGAGTTTTTGGATAAATTATTAAATTGATCATGCAGCCAAAAGAAACCTATTCCAATTCGTTTAGTCGAAACCAATCAGGAGAGTAAACGTTCTCCTGCAAGCAGAATACTAATATTTACTAGCGTTTCCACAATGGCAGAGAATAATCAACAAAAAACACAAGGTACAGAAACCAAAAAAAGGCCAATTGATGTAGAACACCTGCAGACGATAGAATTGGTAAGCAAACTTTCGAAAAAGGCTTCTCTAATAGCCAACGCAGATGAAGCTGAACTTAATCGTGGAATTTGAGAGTTTGATTTGCTTAGAAGCTCCCATGCGAGGCAGAGAACTAAAAGTAGCACATTTCTTTTTTTTTATCACAGCGACATAACGATAATATAACAACATAGACTGGTACTAATGAAATTGCTGGATGGATCCCTAGACCTGGCACGTTTAAATTCATCAAATACTTGGCAGAGCTCTTCAATATCATCATATACGCTACTAAAGTAGCACAAAGGTGTTATATCTGTGCTAACCTTTTTCGTTAGGATGTTAAAGAATACCTTAAAAAAGTTGGATTGCTTGCTCATATAACTACGATTCTCACCATAAGCGATGAGTTGATTGTCGTCACTGAGGGTGAATTGAAACGCGCACTCGATGTAGCTTTGAATTACACAATACTCCTCACAGTACAGCTCCTTTACTCGTATTTATGTAATTACAATTGCTTAGTCAAACGTTCAGAAATGCAAGTTGCCTTTTTCAGATACAAACATATTTTTCATAGCTCCTTATACTGGAGATCTAAAAGAAAAAGCACTTGAAAGACTGATTCCGTTCTTTGAATTCGTTACCAAAGTATGAATTGACAATAAATTTAGCATAATGTATTTGTGATAGACCGATGAAGACTGCTTTCCGATCCAAGAATTTTATGAAAAATATCAAGAGCAACATAAAGTTGCGGATAAGAAAGAAGATGAAAATTGTGATTTAGATGATGAAGAGTTCAGCCCAGTGTCCAAAATGATGCAAAGGATTGCAGATAATGCAATGATGAATGTCAAATTGCTCATGGAAAAAACGTACTCGCGGTCAAAATCTGCAGCTGTATTTGGTCACAAAGGCTCAAAAAGTGAAACAATGAATCGAAAAACAGCAGGATTCGATAAATTACCTGGATGTTATTGATGTGACCTATAGAACAACTTTAATTGATAAGTGTTGTAAATTGCAGTATCAAGATGAATTTTTTTTTGTATCCAAGATGCGAAAATGATTATACAAAATGTATTATAATGTGAAAGTGTTATATGCTGTTCGAAAATTAAAGTATTGGATGAATGAGACCTTGGTTTGTTTAATCGCAGCAACATTTCTGTTCTTTTTTACGTGATATGATATGCTACAGAGAAGTTAGAATCTGGATACTAGTTGATAATGTTGCTTAGATATGAATAAAGAAATAAATGAAAGTTATTTTTGTATTCAATCTATTAAGAACTAGTTGTTGAAACAGAACATTATCAAGTTATGTTTTTTTGAGAACAAATGAATTATCGATGAATGTCCGATTCTGAAATTTGAAATCTTTTGTAAACATTTGGCATCGTATGGGTGGTATTCTTGAGTATTCCTCCCATTGCAGATTTCGTGAAAAAAGAGTATTCACAATATAATAAGTCAGATATAAATTATTAAAGATCTCTCTTTAAGTTTGCTAAACTCAAACGAATTATTGCTGCCGACAAAATAGATGGAGATTATTAAGTCTCTCATTTGAGATTTTTTCATTGGTAAGAAGTACGAATTACAAATTCAGATGAGCTCTATTAATACTCTCAGCGTTAAAATAGATCAGAAATATTCATTTTATTGGCTCTTCGAGCTTCTTGAAAACTAATATATCAATTGACTGAACATAGTCGTCTTCACTTGCAAGTATTTCATCAAAGAGGTCATCAGGACACTTTCCATCTTCCAAAATACACTGTATATTTATTCGTTGAGTGTAATCTCGAATGACTTGATACTGCACAAATTCGAAACCATCCATTTGAATCTTCATTATCCTTCCGGCAAGAACATTCACATCTGTTTCCCAAGGATCAAGTAACTTGAGTAGAGAAGTAACTAGACTGCTACACCCAAAAAAATTTACTTTAACGACAAAAACCATAACTGATTTTTGAGGCTTCACTTTCTCTTTTTTCATCAATGCGGCTTTTCTTTGAAACACTAATTCTTTGAATCTTTTCTCATCTTCTGGATCATCCTTGAATAACTCCTCAATTTCATCCTGCGGTTAACTTCAATATATGATATGAGAAAAGTTTGTTGCCTTTTTGATTTCTTCTTGCGAATTATGAGATTGATTGATTTCTTGACTCTCATTCAAGTCGCGGACAGTATCAATCCAAGAATTCTTAACCTCGTCGCTGATTCCTGAAAGCAAGGTGTACCAGGCAAAGAGGTTTGGATAATAATTCCTATTTGGAACGTCTACAAGCAATTGAGTGAGATTATTAAGATTTATTACCTTCAAGTGCAGAGTAGATAATTGCATCCTCAGCTCCAGGCTGATTTCTAATGTGATTACAGAGGAATTGTGTGAAATGGTGTTGTTGTAGACGATAAAAACGGTTACTTTCGAGAGAGATAGTTGCTCATTGTCAAGCAGCCTTCGATATCAGCTAGGTTTTGCGGAGATAATTGCGAGACCTGCATTCAAGCGATTGATATGGTAAATTAGATTTTCTGATCGTTCACAATAAACTAAGTTCAATAATTTGCTTTCGGAAATCTATTGGAGAATCAGCAAAAGCTTAAGGAACGAAAACAGAAAAAAGGAATTGCTCAGTATCACTCTTTTCCTTTGATAGAATATTCAGAGATCTACACTCGATGATATGATTTGAATTTCTAAACTTAAAGCTGGACTCTTCTTTCTCTATCCAAAGAATGTCGCGTTACATATTTTGAAGATCTCCAATAAACATTCACCAGGATTATTCAAATGGGCCATGCCTTGCAAGCTTGAGAGTCATTTATTCACGGCTTCAAAGAAAACTTTGTTTTCTTCTGTATAATTATCATGCAAATAGGAATTAAGTCCTAAGGCGGCTGCAGCGTTAATTATTCTTTGCTTTATCTGCTTCCTAATTCATTCGCGTCTAATGTCGCATCCTTAGACTCGATACATAGACGCGATATCCGATGAATCAAATAAACTAATTTCACATAGACCGATATCTCTTTGCAAAAAAAAAAATTAAAAAACGTGCGTTATACTTCTAAAATTTCAGTCTCATCAGCATCTAAAGATCAATTTGCATGGGGCCCTTTAGTTTTTGGATAATTTCCATGAAATGAGTGCCCTGGATGCTCGTTTTTAATGCTAAAATACCTACATCAACTTTATTTCGGAGTGTAACGAATAGTGGTTCTGAAAATAACGCAAACAAATCAAAATTTTGCATTTGTTTCACTCCATAGCATCAACGCTTGAACTCTGGGATCCAACAATTTGTTTTTAACTCATCCAAGATCCTCTTGCTGTTCAACTATGCCTCTCTCTATTCCTGTCAAAAATCATTGCCATCCGAATTACATTCAAATTTTTATTTTTTAACAAAAATTAAAAATGTTTTCACCACCGACTTCGCTAAAAACGATCACCTTCACAACGTATTAAAACAAAACAGATGTGTGAGTTTTCATATAAATTCAAAGACGAGAGCGTTTGTAATAGACTTCTATCTTTGGGACTAAATGTTTAACAAGAAACTCATCTTTTTCACCGTTCTATTGATTCTTTTAGGTAAAAACCCTTTATACATTCCACTTGACTTACCGTCACTTCTTAGTTGGCTCGCATCAAATTTCTGCCAGAAAGAGTCAAACCCACAAAAAAAGCTTATCCGCGACAGCAGATACTTCTTCATCATTACTCAACGTGACTTTTTTCAAATGCGAGTCCATGAATGAAGACGACAATTCAGCTTGGACTTACGTTCCAGAATTTCAAACTGTCAAATGCAGAGGTCGATATTACCTCGGTCCATTTGCAACTGAAGGATCCATCTCCGCTACTCTCGACACTAGCGCAGCCCACAACTCCATCGTTATTATGTTTTACGCCGTTTTCATCGATGCTTGGGATTACGAAGCCTTTACCATCCTCGCCGATGATCACGTTGTTTTCTCTGAACGCAGCTCAGGCAAGCGTGCAGCTTACGACACCTGTCTCAATGCATGGACTGATGCTTACACAAATTTCACATTCGGATTCAATCACACTGCACCCACACTCAACCTCGTGATCTCCTCTCAACTTGAGAAGGATGTGGATACCGCGTCTTGGGGTATCTGCAACTTTTCCGTTACTGCCCATCCGAACTATACAGACCAGTACGGAAATCTCATTGGTATTGGAGCTGGAAATACTGTCCAATCCTTGACGTTCTCTTGCTCTGCTCCTGCGATGGATGGTGCTTGGATCTATAACCCTTACTATCAGGCACAGAGCTGCGCAGGTAGTACATACGTCTATTTCGGAGGTGGTGGCTCTCTCAGTACTCAGTTATCAATCACCGAAGAGCATAAAGGTATCATCATATCCTTCTACCTCGCATACATGGACTCCTGGGATGGCGAGACTTTTTACGTGATGGCTGACGGAGCTGTCGTCTATTCGACGACAAACATCTACGTTGATGATGCATCAAACACTTGTCAGAATGGATTTTATGACGCCTACTTGACGCCCACTTTCGGGTTCAATCATACAGGAAACATGCTTTCTCTTGTTTTCACCTCTACTCTTGGGTCTCCATCTGATGATGAGGCTTGGGGTGTCTGTAGTATTGCTATCACTGTCGTTGACTACTACGTTGACGCTAGTGGAACTGCTCTTGATGTCGACACGTCTTCCCTGAACACTATTAGCAGCCTTTACTTTAGCTGCTCATCACCAGCAAACGATGACACCTGGACCTATGCTCCTGCCTACACGACTATTACCTGTGATAATGGTAACACTTATGTCGGCGGGTACGGCAAAGAAGGATACATCAGCTCTACTTTTTACATTGGCGAGGCTCACAACGGTATCATTGTGAGTCTGAAGCTTGCATTAATCGACTCGTGGGATGGCGAAGCATTCACGGTCACCGCTGACGGCACGGTTGTATATTCATTAACTCATGCCGACTATGATTCTGCAAAGAATATCTGCCAAAATTCTTGGGCCGATTCTACTTCAACGATTACCTTCGGTTTTAACCACAGTTCTGCTTCACTTACCCTCACATTCAGCTCCACGCTCGATCAAGTCTCGACTGATGAAGCATGGGGTATTTGCGACCTCCAGATCACCCCAAGTACATACTACATCTCATCAAATGGTTACACAGTCGGCACCGGCGCCGGAGGTGCGGTTAAGGAACTGACTTTCGAATGCAGCTCACCTGCTGTCGACACCGACTGGAGCTATTATCCTTACTACCAGGTCGTTGAGTGCTCTGGTGATACATACGTCGGTGGCTTCGGCACAGGTGGCTACGTAGCCTCGCTATTGGAAGTCTCAGAGACTCATCTTGCGCTTATTGTTAGTTTTAAGCTCGCTTACCTCGATTCATGGGATGGCAGCGCTTTCATAGTGACCGCGGACGGAAAACCAGTCTACATTACGACCTATGCTTCGGGTGATTCGACTTCCGACAGCTGCCAGGGTGACGCCAACGACGCTTTCACTGATGTAAAAATCGGCTTCAACCACACTGGACCATATGTCTATTTGAAATTTTCATCAATGCTGACTGGAAGTGCTGATGAACAGTCCTGGGGTATTTGTGACCTCTCGATTACCACATCCACAAGTTATGTTGACTCTGAAGGTAATGAGCTTTAATCAAATGGGTTAGTGCCATGTGTTTTTTGAGTTAAGCGATCACCAAAAAAAGATTATATTGTTACAATGTATGAGTGAGATCAGAGATTTCAGTTGTTGCTTTTGAAAACTCATCAAATGCATAATTTTAGCCCCTAAATAAAAAAAAAAACAAAAAAAACTCATGAACTCCTTTGAAAATTCTTTTTGATAATCAAATACAGAGCCCTTAAAAACTGGAAGATAACGGCATGCTTAGGTGTATAGGTAGGTCTTAGATTTACCTTGTTACACTAGTAGATGGGAGAATCAAGACTTCCAATCAAAGTGGATTTCTACTTGATAGATGTATCCATTGGACGTATTTCGATTGAATATTTCTACTCATTGAATCATAATAAATGTAATTTTTACTAGATTGCTAACCTCTCCACAATAAAAATTTCATGTAACAAATACGTGTGAACTTGTGTAGAAATATTCAGTCTTTTTCTTTGTATTCATTTCCTAACTCAAAGCGATGAAACTTACAGAGTATTTCCATCAGCATCTACATGGTCATCAGAAATTTCAATCTCCAGGTCACAGATACCCCAAGATTCATCAGAAGCACTTTGGTCCAAATTCGAGGTAAAAACGAGAGTTAAGGTGCTATTAGTGTGGTTGAAGCCGAATGTAACGTCTTGGAAGTTGTCGTTATAAGCAGCTCCGCAAGTATTCTCAGAAGAATCAGTGTTGTAATCATTAGTGTATGAGTAGACCTCTTCGCCGTCAGCTGTGACAATAAACTCTTCTCCTTCCCACGAGTCCAAAAGGGCGAGCTTGAAGCTGACGATAACTCCCTTGTGGTCATCAGAGATATCGAGAACAGCGCTGATTTGACCATCAGTGCCATATCCACCGACATAAGTGTTGTCTCCACATGTAATTGTTGTATAGTATGGAGAGTAGCTCCAGCCTTCATCCAAAGCTGGAGAGCTGCAACTGAAAAAGCTGCCTGGAGCAGAGTCACCGGTTCCAGTTCCGATGTAATCTCCGGCGGAGTCGATGTTGCCAGTGGTTGCAACGATAGAAAGGTTACAGATACCCCAAGCCTCGTCGTTGGCACCTTGATCAAGACTCGAAGTGAATTCAAGAGTAAGGTACTTGCCGTTGTGGCTGAAACCAAATTGGACATCAAGGTACATATCCTTCCATCCATTCTGGCAGGTATTAGTGGAACCTTCAGAGGAACTGTGAGTTAAAGTGTAGACGGTGGCGCCATCAGCGGTGATGGTGAGTGTTTCAGCGTCCCAAGAGTCGATTAAAGCCAACTTGAAGGACATAATGATGTTTTTATGTGTCTCAGAAACAGAAAGGACTGCGCTAATTGAATCTGTGGAACCGTAAGGACCCAAGTAGTAATTGTTATTGCAGTAGAAAGTACTGTAGACAGGATTATATGTCCAGGCGTCGTCTTGTTCAGGGTCTGTGCAGCTGAAGGTCAATTCTGAGATATCACCAGAGGCTTCGATTTCTAATTCTTCGCCGTTGGTGTTCACGTAGGTCTCGCTGGTAGTGATAGCGAGGTCGCAAATACCCCAGGCTTCATCGTCAGAAGATTGATCAAGTGTGGAGTAGAATTTGAGAGTCACAGAGGAGTTACTGTGGTTGAAACCGAACTTGACCTGCACATAGTTGTCACTCCAATCGTTACCGCAGGTGTTAGAGAGGGTTTCGTTGTCGGTGTAGAGAATAGCATACACAACGGTGTCATCGGCAGAGACTTTGAAATTTTCACCATCCCAAGAGTCGAGGAGAGCCAAATTGAAACTAACGATAATTCCGTTATGGGTGGATGTGGTGTTGAGAGTGGTTGAGATATATCCGTCTTGACCGTAAGGACCCAAATAGGTGTTGCTAGTGTTGCAATCGATTGTTGTGTAGTTTGGATAGTAGGTCCAGGCAGATGATTTCTTTGGGCCGCTGCAGCTGAAAAGAGTGGAACTGCTTGAGCTGTCATCATCATCTTGTGTAGTAAGAGCTGCGTGGTGCTTAGTGTGTCTTTTCTTTCGGAATTTGGCATCAGATGCAACTAATTTTGAAGAGTTGTCAGGTGCTAAGGAAGAAAAGGTGCTTACCCAAGAGAAGAGCCAAAACTGCAAAAAGAAGAAGCTTTTTTGTCGTCATTGCTGATTGTATTAATGTGAAGTTTTGAATATATTTCATAAAGTTTGGCCACGCTAGCTTAAGTCCGGAAATCAAAGTTATCGTTTCTGGTTACCAATAACGCAGATGTACGCTAATGATTCGGTTTTTAATGCATTAATCAAAAAAAGAAGTTGTTTGAATAACCGCTTAATTTTTTAAAGTTTTATTGACGATAACGCATTAGGAAGAGGAGGGATTTCAGCTGGATGACGCTGAGTATTTTAGAGATTTACTTTATATAAAGCATCGTAAACCGTCTCAACCATTCTGTTTGATAGGCACTTCCAATGGAGTTGCTGGATTCTTAGCATTATTGCCATAACAAACGAATGCAAGTAAGGAGTCGCCGTTAAAATTTAGTAGAAAGTTTATGAGTTATCATCAAAGCCCACCCATCTCCCCTTGATAAGGTGCTCCTGTCGATTCAAACGGGCTATAGACAAAAAAATAGCGGATATTTTAGAGGATACAATAAGATTTATTGAATGCAGCCCCACAAATAGTAGTTCTTCTAAATCTGAACGAGTGCTACTATGAAAAGACCGTTGCAGCATAAAAAACTCTTGCCTCAAGTGCTAAGATGTTTGTAAATACAGATAAATTATTTTCAACTCATCTCCATTTTACAAGAAATAAAAAGCAACTTTGGTACTTGTGAACTTCTCAATTTTATAGCGCTGGAATAGTTATTCGTAACTTCTTTAATTCAGGTTATGTAGCCTCATCAGCAAGTCTCAATGAAAAGAAGAAGCTGTAAATTTACTTAGTAATGGATTTTCTTTCAGCAGAACAAAAAATTGAGTGAAACCGAAATAGTAATCAAATGCTTGAATACTTTTGAAAAAAAAGAGAAGAAAATGACTTGAAAATTTCTGAATTAAAGAATCTCTTCGATTGTATTTCCGTAATATTCAGGTACATTACTGAGATATCATTTCCCATTAATTAAATGATACATCGAAGATATCTTATTTGTCAGTTTTCATTTTGACAAATATTTAATTAACTCCAAACGTTCTTAAGCATTAGCGGAAATAAATTGTCCTTGCTATAGAAATCTCTTGAAGTCTACTACCTATGCAAATATCTCTTTAATACGACTTATTCAACTTATAATTTGTAATCACTTATTCAACTCATAATTTTTTGTGAACTAACTATTTCCATTTCTGATCCTAATAGACAAGAATTTCTAAGCAATAAAGAATCCTCCTGGCCCTTCAAACATCGCTGTTACAATTTTCTCTCTCATCACCTGCTTATCAGTGTATTTCGATATTTCTAAAGTTCGAGAACTTTGGGAACATTAATTTCCATAAGATATGGTTTTTTCATAAAAAAAAGTTTACCAAGTGTGCGCAATCGGGAAGCTATCAACTGGTGAAGACGCCACTAGTGATATTTCAAGCGGGTTTAATTTCATTCCATCCACTGGCATTCTCGAGCTCCCTAAATTAATTTTGCATAATCTCAATTAACTTTTCATCGCTCTGTGCTTTTACCTGTGACAAAATAGAGAAACTGTCCCAATTCTTCGTTGCTAAAACTCTCAAGGATCTCCCACAGCCAAACCGCGAGTTCATCCTTCGACGACAATTTGGAATATCTCATAAAATCTTTCCACTCAGCAAGATCGAACGTCTGATCTCCAGCGATTAAATGTTCTAAATCAGCAGGACTCATGTATTGCAGTGCTTTTTCTGGGATTAACAAGTGGAATCCTTTTTTGAATGCTTTTATCTGCTCTTCAATCTCTCCAATAAGTTTCTTTTGGCACAGCAATCTGACAAACTCTCGTTTATTGTCATTTGTCAGTTCAATGTTTTCTCCTTGAGGTTTCAATGGAATCGTTTGTCTTCCGTCCAAGGTTTGGAGCTCATAAGTGAAGCTGTGTCCCAAACCTTCGACATCGTTTTCGAGTATCCATTTTAAACTATTATGTAATTGTGCCTCTACGTCTTCGAGGTCAGCGAGATAAAGGTGTCTCCCTGGAAAGAAAGAGTTTATTAAATAAGCTCAGAATGAAAATAATTACCGATTAGGTGCTTATAAAATGATTTTGTGAAATGGTGATCAACTGTAATTTGTTCTTGAATGGCCTAGATTCACGGAGTTTTAAACCACATTGCTTGGAGTATTTACCTTCGCGACCAATAGTCCTACAAATTCAAAAAGTTCAAGGTGGTTAGGGATAAGTCTGGACAATGGGCTGGGTTGGATGCTTCGTTTGTTTAGAGACAACATGAAGAGACCAAAGTTTGGATCGAAGATGATTTTGCAGAGGTCAGTTAGCCAGCTTCTTCGTAACCCGCCTAGTGTTGAAGATGTAATGAGATTATTGAGTAATAAAATGAAATCACCTGCATCATATCCATCTTCGCCTGAAAAATGAACATATACCGTCTTTCTCTTGTCTGCGTCAGACACAAATTGGAAACTTTTGAACGAATCTTCAAATAGATATCTTCTTCGAATACGTATATCTTATTTTAAACCAAAACCCAGTTTAGAAAACATTTCAAGTTTTCAACTTACGTCGACTGTCATATGGCGATGAACCCACTGTATAAGGGTGTCCGTCATGGGTTTCGATATTGACCCTTTTTTTAAAAAAAATATAGGATTAGGTAATTAAGTTAGCCGTGAATGATTTCGTACCATAGATAGTCGTATTTCTGCTGGAAAGTGGTCATCCAGTGTCTTTGTTTCGAGAGTTCTTTTAAGATTTTATCGACTTGGATGACTTTGTGCTCAACTGCCGAATAGAATTGGAATAATTCTTTCGTTTTGTATGTCAGATGAGAGAAGATATCGTCAAGGTTCACTCCTTCAAGCTTAGTCCTTCTTACCTCTGAATAGCTCTTCTTAAGTCCAGGCATTCTATCGAAAGGCTCAATATCAGTACCTCTAGAAAAGTATCTTGATAGTGTTGGCTCGAGAGGTTCCAGACCATCTAGCTCTGATTTTTGATGATGATTTGCTGCTGGATTGTGTCTATCGTTATCAATTCTATAGAAGTAGAAATGATAGCTCACGATAGCAATGAGGTAAAACAACAGCGGCTGTTTCTGGAAATCTTTGTCGGTTAAATTCTCTGCCAGTTTCTCTATAATTTCTGACATAATGAGAACAGACTCAGTGATCACATCGTTTTGTACGAGTGCTTCAGCAAATTGCAAAAGCGATTCTTGCTGACCCCCTTGAGATGCTGCTTCTGAAGCGATATACAGCAATGAACTAATGCGCTTTAGTTCTTGGAGATGTACGTGAGAGATCAATTCTTTAGCGTTAGGCTCGCTTTTGCTCTTTAACGAAGCCAATTTCTTCTCTACTGTTTGGAAGAGAGCTGCAAAGGCCTGATTTAACATTTGGCTGATATCTAAAAGGATATCCGAGGCTAAAGCAGGGATTTTGATGGAATACTCGAGCCAGCTATAGCCTGAGCTTTTGCTGAAGAAGTCACTCTCGAAGGCGATTTTAACTACTTTTGATAACACCTGGCTGTCTGGTTTCGGCGAGAGCGTTACAGGAGCTTGAGTGCTGTCTTTGAATGTTTGTGTAATGACCGCTTTAATAATTTCAAGAGCAGAAGACCCGAGATGAGATGAGGATGTCACAAGAGGGGCAAGTCCAAGAATTCTGTCAATCAGCAACTGTTTTTTTGGCTTTAAAGTTCTCATAAGCATGGCTTTTGGGTACAATTTAGCGATGTTTCCGAGGAATTTCCAAAGATTATCAAGTAAATCTTTAGCTGCTATTTCTTTGATTGAAGCTGAAAGCTGCAACTTTTCAGACCCAGCTTTTCCTTCCTCCTTTTGATGCTCGAAATAAGCTTCCACTTGCGTCATTACGCTTTCCATTAATCTGAGGAAATTGGACGGTACAACCAAAAAGCATCTGATACGCGTTAACTCAAGATACTTCATCAGCATTCTCTCTGCGAGAAAATTGATAGAACTATCATCCAGCTTAAGCGTTGATTCCAAGGTCTTTAAAGAAACAGTCCTTTTCTCGGTGCCTGTAATCGCTTCTTTTTTGGTCTCCTCCGTTTTGGGCTTATTTTTCGAGTTTGCTCTCTTTGTGCTTTCTTCTCTTGCCCTTTCGACAGGATCATCGTACACCTCGTCAAAAACAGCTGAGGTGTCACTATCAGCGCTTTCGTCACCGTACAATGTTTCTCGTTTCCCTTTCTTTTCGAACACTTGAGACCTGATATTCCCAGCGAGTACTCGGACTCTTTTTGGCAGCTTTGAGACCTCTTCATACGTTAAAACACCAAGGACTAAGACTTTCAATTCAGTAGAGAGGCCTTCCAAGAAGGTTAAAATCTTTTCTGTATACTCCTGTTTATTTTCTTTGTAAAGGAACTCTTCGCTTTCAACAAATGCGTGGAAATTATCAAGTGCCTCTTCTTCTTCAAACAATTTGAGAGACACTTTGGCTTCTTTAATTTTTTCGTATAAAGTAGGCGGTTCCAGACCATCTATTTCAGAAGAATAATTGTTTTCAATGTCGTCAATTGTTGGATTGGAAAAATATTCCTCGATGGGCATCTTCTCTTCTTCTACTGCAGGGCCTGCCGAGATATTAATTGGCTTACCAATTGAATAAGAAATTTCTTTCTGCCCTTGAATTGCTTTATCTTGTATTTTTTCTTTCAATGCGGAATCGCTTGTCAACGTACCCAAGACCTTAAAAATGATGTTATGTACCGGTAATCCCATATACTAACTTTACCTTGACGGGTTTGAATGCTTCTGAAGCGGGTTTTTTGTTGATACCTAGCAAGGCTTCGAATTGTTTCGCACTTTCCTGAATAACGATCTTCCTCGTAGCGATGGTTTGCTTCGTTACAAAAAAGCGATTTATTGCTTCTGGCATCTTGAAAACATGGTCAGAATTGAATGCTTTAAGATCCGCTTCGTATCTCTCTGGTCTTAGTGTCCTTGCTTGGCAATAATGAAGACTTTGCGTTAAACCCTGCACTACGGAATAATCTAAACTCACTAATCCCAAAGTTAAAGTCAGAGAGAAAACAACAAAATTTACTAAATTGAAGTTGGATCGGTGCTGCTTCAAGCCCGCAGAGCCTGGTTTCTTTCAAGAAAAAGAGTTTCCCTTGCGAAAAGCTTCGCAATGACAGCGTATATGTATCACATCCCGCGTTTTCATCGCCATTAATGAGGACTTTGTTTTGTTTTTCCCAAAGCTCTTCGAAAATTGTCGGTTTAATAAGAGCATCTCGAGGGCAATCCATTATTTTCGCTAATACACCAGTTTCTACCATTTCGATTAATTTTTCCAGCCTTAGGCATTTTTCAGTGCATTGTTGATGAAGCAAAAATGCTGTGAGCATCTCATGCAAGATCTCATTGGTAAACTGCTCTTTGCTAGCGAGAGGTACCTTAGTACGCCAGACATTCAAAGGCAGATATGCTGATAAATGCAACTCTCGCGATGCCAAAAAGTTTAATTTCTCTTGATTACGAGAGGTGTCTTTGTTTCTCAAATTCTCGTTGAGTTTTTTCAAGCCTTCAAGCACACGGGTTTCTAGAACTGACCTCACGAATGAATTGAAAGAGAGATAGCCCTTGTGTTCGTTCGCATCCTTGAAAAGCAATGGGATAGGAAGACCCAATAACATATCAAAGAGTTGGAATACTGCCGGAGAAGCGAGCACGATGAGTGTTTCAAACAGATATGCACCAAATGGAGCCTTGGTTTTTTTATTGGACTTGTTGAAAATTCGTGTGTTGATCATTTCCGTGACTTGAGAGCGCTCCAATGTTTCAAGCAGAGGATTGTCGCTTTCGAAAAATTGTGAGAGATCTTTGAAGAAGAGGTAAGGGGCTAAGAATGGATAGTTTAGCAGAATTGAATAGAGCTCTTCAAGAGCAAATAGTCCTTCTGGAGCAAGTGAATCAACGTCTTCAATGTGAAAGTGCTTTTTTGTGAGTGCAGCAGGTGTCAGCCCTTTGACGATGACATCAATAATACAATCGATGAACTTAGAAGCTGGATGGTCAACGAATCGTATTATAAACTCAAAAAAGTCTTGTTCAGGCGCATCGGGCGAAACTTGAACAGTTGCAAGATTCACATTTTCTCTGATTTTAAACGAACCCTCTAAATTCTCAATGGGAAGCAGTAATCTTTCAGTAATCCTTGAGATGCCCTCGAACTCAGGAATTTTTTCAAGAGAATCTTGCAGAATGTCGCATCCAATGGACTGCCCTTGTTTGTGCTGCTCGGACACAATTCCGTCCTCAGAGTGATATATGCTGAATTTGATGAGCGCCTCGGTATAAGCTGCCGCTGAAAATGAACTATCAAGGAGCAAGTTTGCTCCATGTAAAATTTTGTCTTGATAACGGAGACCAACGATAACCAAGAGTTCAATGACTGCTGGATCATATCTCACCGCGCTCTTTTCGACTTCAGTCACGTGAAGGAAGGTAGTTACCAGGTCGTAAAGAGCTTGTAACACATCAGGTGTTAATGCTTTAGAATTTTTGACACAAAAACTGCAGAGCACTGGCAGTAATTTTTCAAGACGCTCTTCCATAGCAATCAGCAGTTTCTGCGAACCTGCAATTAAGCCGGAAGTTTTGTCATTAAAGTAGCAGACTAATGCCCATCTAATACAATCTATCAACAAAACGAAGCTCTTGAGAGAATTGATGAAGATTTTCTCAGTTTGAGAATCTTCATTCTCCATGGCTTTTTGGGCGAAGAATAGAAGAAAATCACAAACTTCACTCATTGGAAGAGCGGAGATTTTATCTGAAACTTCAGGATTGAAATGAAGCACTAAATACGAAAATAGCTGACATTCAGTGAGGTATGCTATTGCTTCCAAATCATTCGAAATTTGGTAAATGATCTCTCCAAATTCGTTGCTTGTACGCTGAGAATCACCATTCGGATCAATAAGCAGTTTGACTTGATTTACAAGCCTATCCTTCTGTTTCTTGAATAACCTCAAAAGAGTTGGAATCAGCATAAAATATTCATCTTGCTTCCATCCAAATTCTGTTAACACCTTCAAATTTCCAGTGTATGCCAGGGTCTCTAATGCGTTCTCAAGCAGTTTCGAGATTTCAAATTTAGGTTGAAGATCTCCAGCTGCATCCCCGGCTTCTATTGAAAAGTTGGTTTCAGTTGATGCCGCCTGAACTTTAAATTTCTGCAAATGTGATTGGATCTCTTTCAGCATATTTGAACTTTTTGAATTAGGCGGGGACACTTGTAAGACCGCTTTGTTGTGTTTGACTATCAAAATGAATAAAGCTCTTTGTAGTACCATACGAAGCAGGTCTCTTCTCCAGCTTTCACTCATACAGGCACGTTTCCACGCCCCTTCCCATGATTTCATTAACGAGTCAAGAACCAACTCGTTTTCACTTGCATCTCCCAAAGTTTTGTCGTCTATAAAGGTAGCAGGAACCAGCGATTGGAACAAAGCAGTTCCTACAAAAGACGTGAACCACGAGGAAATCTCTTTATGGTTGGACTTCTCATCTACTTTTTCTGTGAAATTTGTCACCTTTTGTATGAAGTCCACTGCAAAGTGACTCTTCAATTGAGTGCATGTTTTGTATGCATCACAATACTCCCCTTTTATTCTAAATATTTCGAGGAACAAATCCAAAGCAGTCATGTAGGGTTTCGCATCATCAGGCATGTTAAACTCATCAAAATTCTTCGATATTCTTGTGGATGTCTCTTTTATCAATTTCATGGTCTGGCTTCGATCATTCAACGCCATCGAGATAGCGTACTCGCACATATCCCTCCAAGTTTGTTTTATTTTTTCAAGCTTTTGTGTCTCATTAAAATACCCTTCCGCTTTTTCGTCTGGCTTTGGCTGCTGTGCTAAATAGCCCATGAAAACCCTCCAAGTTTGAGATAGTCCATCTGCGAGATAGCTGATAAGATCTCCTGTTTGAGCTAAACTCTGTAGAGTTGGATTGTCAGGAGACGAGGTGCTAACGTGAAGTCCGAAATCGCTGAAAAAGGCTTGAAATCTAACAAATCTCTTCACTGTAGCAGTTTTGTTCCCATAGAATTTGTTGACTAACTCGTTTCCGATTCTTTCTTCCTTAAAAGGGAAACCTGTAGCTTTCGTCTCAATTTCATGCTCTCTTTCAATTGAATTCGTCAAGACGATGAATGACCTTGCTATATTTAGGAGGTACTCCTGCTTATTTTTCCAAGAGGTGGCTTTGGAGCTATAAATCCTTCCTATCTTTTTCTCGTTAAAGAAAGGACATGGAATTAGAAGGAGTATTCTTATAACCGCGATCATTGGCTGCGAAAGCAAGGCAACTTCATCTATCTTCTTGAAATAATAATTGAGAGATTGGGTATTTTCTACGGCTTCAATCCAGTAGCACGCGAGGTGAAACGCTCGGAAAAGTTTATTCTGCAGTTTTCTCACGCGCGTTTCCGATCGTTTCTCACCGTGCATCTCGGCCAAGCACTCTTCTATTTTCGAATTCAATGACTCAACAATCGCTTTTGCAGTTTCAATAAGATAGTCACTGAAAGCATTCGCAAAAGGCTCTTTATCGGGATCATTCTCCCATCGTATGGGTTCTAAATATTGGTGAAAGAGCCTTTTCATATCCCATGGGCTGATAAAGCAATTGTTGTCATCTGTAAAACTCTTTAAAATCCAATTTTTAAGCGAGCTTGAGAATTTCATTATTTCTTTCATCCACGCGAAGCCATACTTCGGAAGGATCATTATCATATTCAAGTCATGGAGAGTTAGAGAACCAGCATTGCTCAATGCAGTAAAATATCGTGAAGGCCATCCGGTCGGCAGGAAATTAGGTTCACCCAGTCGGTTCTGGGAACGTATATCTTGAGAAGCATCGAGAAGGAGACGATAGATGACTGCTTTCAAGTAATTGCCTCGCGTTTCATTTTTCCAGTTGAATTCCATGAGGTCTGAAAACTCTTTTGACTTCAAAACCAAATCTCTCAATATAACATTCGCTCTCCCTTTTTTGATCTTGGACAGCTCGAATAGAAGATGAAGATAGTTCAACAAAACATGCTGCTCAGTCATCGAGAGGTCTCTCTTGTCTAAGATCCCTGTATCCACTGCACTGCAAAGCTGTCGGATTTTTTCCATGATCTTCTCCGGCTGGAATATATTAGCATACATGTCAGAGAATCCAAATATCATTTTAAAAACGTCTTTGATCTTTCTATAGATGCTCAAAGGTATGAAATAATTTACGAGATCTAGGGCCAGAATCTCAGAGTATAACCAGCTAGCCCCTTGATAAAGTGCAGCTTGATGCAGCGCGTTAGTCTGATTAAAAGCAATGCATATATGTCCAAGCATTTCAAGCCAATTCAGTACTGCTCCAGTCGAGGAAGCATACGTGAACTCCATTTCCAAGACAGTCTCTAAGTTGTTTAAATCGTATTTGGCGTTCTTTATCCATAGCTTGATAACACGATCCAAAAAAGCAAAAAATTTGTAGTCATTTTCAGCAAATAATACATCTAAAAATTTCCTTCTTGTGTCTATAAGGTGATTGATATCGCCTTTCTTCCAATATGAATACAGAAAGTCAAGGCAGCTTTCAATCAAAGGGAAGACTTGTGTGCCTTGTTTCATTGCGAGCTCATCAGCAAGGTTGAAAATCGCTTTCGCATACCATAACTCCGAGCTGAGAAATCCAAAGTCAATGTTAAAGGTGTTAGAAAGCTTTTCTCGATCAAAGTGATCAACGAGCTGCAGAATCTCAATAAGCAAGCTGCATATCAGTGTTTCGTTCGATCCATGAGATAAATCATGAAGTATTTTGATCAGAAGTAGTTCACCAGCGGTGGTGTGAAGGTTCTTGGTCTCTGAGAGCCCATCAAGTATTTTGATTTGCTCGTCCCAAGATCTGTTTTCTGGATTGAGTAGTTCCTTAACAAGTTCAGGTTTCTCTATGGGAAGTGAGATGCTCTCTTTAAGAGCAGCGAGATTTTTTGAAGAGATTTTCGATTCAATGGAATTAATATCGATGGAAACCTTAGCCGAATGAGAAGGCTCGTTCTTGCTCTCCAGAGTCTGAGCAATGATCGCTGTGAAGTCTGTACCGATCTTTCTAAGGAACGAAATAGTCGGCTTTAAATAACCTAGAAGAGCCCTCAGAAAAGTATCAATGTCTTTTCTCAAACTTTTTTGGCGCTCCTCTGAGATTCCTTGCACATTTAATCTGTTAATGTTACTTACAAGAAGTCTAATGCTAACGTATGAATGCGTGTATAACACAAGATCCTCATCTGGTATCAGAACCGCATGAATGTTAGAGGCAAAGTTGAAGTTATCATTAAACCGCCCGATTTCATTGATCTGTTTAATCAGCAGCAAATGATCACTGATAATGGAATCGTATTCCTCCAGAACTTTCAATTCTACCGGTGTAGAAAGATTTTTTCGGTTGCAATACTCGGTGATGAGAGTTTTCCAGATTTTTTGGCTGAATTCAAGCGGACCGTCCATCGTAGCGACCGAATAATTGTAGCAAACTTTGGAATCAACTTCCTTTTGTAGTAAGGTCTTCACAAAGAGCTTCCTTGTGTCAGCGTAAAAGTCTGCTGCTTTTTTAGTTACATCAGAATCCTTGTACTTTTCAGTGAGATCTATAACCTCGTCCTATAAATGAGATCAGGGATGAGCTGCCAAAGAGATGTGTGTTACTGGGATATAGACCGGATTGATGAAAAGATCTGGTAGAAAAGCGTCTTTCAAGTTAATTTTCTTCATTGAAGAGATAGTTAGATAGATATTCTGTTTTAATATAGGTTGCATGACTTTATCAGGCGACTGGAGCCAATTAAAATTTAGATCAGAATCACCATTTGAAATTGCCGGCATAACGATCTCAGAGGTTAATTAGAGACAATGAATAGCCGGCTAATCTGAAAGAAATTTGAATATTGTAAGCTCTTTTGATAGCTGTGCAATATGCATGTAGATCGGATCCTCAAATTTACAACAGAGAACTAAAGCTGTTTCTATAACAATGGGATTAGCCAACTGGTGTTGATAGGGGTATGTCTCAAATGTAGTTTCTCAAAGTTCTCGCTGCTCTAAACTTTTATTTAAAATGCCCTTTTGTGACAAACCAAGAAACTACATGTAAGACGATCAAATTCTACTAATTCCGCAGTTCCTAAGATATAGCAATAGTTGTTATGAACATCGTGCCTTTTTTTGACCTTATTTCTTTGAAAAAGATTTGTTTGAAAATTTATTGAATTTCATTGCACTCAAACTGGGCTGCGGTCTGATTAGTTATTACTAAGGTTTAACACGCTTTGTTTTTAGTTATTTTGACTGGATTTTCTTACAAACATTCTAACCATTGAGGAAAAAAAACGAGCTGGTCACTAACTTGTTGATGACTTGATTTTTGATTGATTTGCTCAATTTTGCCAGTTTTATTTATCAATAAAATTCAGACTCAAAAGCAAATTGACAGAACACTTTCTTACTTTTGACATTGTCACTTGCACGCTACATTAAAAATTCATAGAATTAGTCATCAGGAGGCTCTTGCTTTCCTTTCTAAAGACTTCTATAATCTTTTGCTCATTTTATCTGAGACAAGAAACTATTATTGGAGCTCCTTTTTTTATATGTTCCGATTTAATTAAAGTAAGACTTTAAAAATCTGCTGAGTGCATAATTCGCCAGCTCTTTCAAGCTAATAAACCTCAAATACCTCACTATCTAAAGAACAGCCCAATTCAATAGATGGAATCAGTCTCCCCTCTTAAAGACACCGACCTCGACAAGATCATTGAAAAATTGCTTTCTGCCAAGGGCTCAAAAAAGGAAAAGCTCATCAAGCTCACCGAAACTGAAATAAAGAGTCTCTGCTACAAAGCCAAAGACATCCTCATGTCTCAGCCCATGCTCTTGGAGCTCGAGGCGCCTCTCAAGATCGCTGGCGATATCCATGGCCAATACATTGACCTTTTACGTCTTTTTGACCTTGCAGGCTACCCTCCAGAGTCAAATTATCTCTTCTTAGGAGACTACGTCGACCGCGGCAACCAAAGCCTCGAAGTTATCTGCTTGCTTCTGGCTTTCAAGGTCAAGTATCCAGAGAATTTTTTCATTCTTCGTGGTAACCACGAATGCTCCTCAATCAATCGACTATATGGATTTTATGATGAATGCAAAAGACGATACAATATCAAACTTTGGAAAGTGTTCACTGAAGTCTTCAATTGTCTTCCAATCGCTGCCGTCATCGACGACAAGATCTTCTGTATGCATGGAGGCTTAAGCCCAGAGCTGACAAAGCTTGATCAAATTCAACGTGTTATGAGACCTACTGAGGTCCCTGATACCGGGCTCCTCTGTGACTTGCTGTGGGCCGATCCGTCCTCTGACATTAAAGGTTGGACCGAAGGAGACAGAGGTGTTTCGTACATGTTTGGTGCTGATGTGCTTAGTAGTTTCTTACAAAAGCACGATCTGGACCTGGTGTGCAGGGCTCATCAAGTCGTGGAGGATGGCTATGAGTTTTTTGGTGATAAACAGCTAGTTACGATTTTTTCTGCGCCAAACTACTGTGGAGATTTCGATAATAACGCATGCGTGATGAACATTGATGAGTCGCTGCTTTGCAGTTTCCAAATACTCAAGCCATTAGATAAAAAGTAAAGGCTAATGAGGGTAGTAAAAGGCTTGGAAGCTGTATGAATATTTAGTGTAGTAGAGCATGAGTAGTTCTTTTTATCTTTTTGTTATGTGAACCGATCCATTCATTTCGTAAAATAGCAAATATGCTACTTAGCATCAGATTGATAAGCCTGCTTTTATTTTGTGAACCTATGCTCGAAGCAATTTCTCGATTTTATCCCTGAACGATAGTAGATTCTTTATCTAGTGTTTCGATAAAGAAAGCTCAGCTAACAGCAGCCTGATTGGAAATTAATTCTTCCTTAAATCGCGTGAAATTTGGATCTTCCTTGCAATATATTATAGAATCATTATCGAAGAAGCTCACTCAAATTTCATACATTTTGCAGCAAACAACTCCTATAAATGTATGAATATATATTTATATTTACTTACTTTGACATTCATCGCTAATGTAGACTTTCAGATCACTCTACTATCCGATGGATAAATTACATTTAGCCAGACAGAAGAAATTCGTGTAAGTTTGAGACTATCAATTGAGAATGTAAATTTTTCTAGAGAAAGAGAGAGAATAGGAAGAATCGTTATCATCGAGAACGTATAGAGAATCCCAAGATACCAACAAATCACGCAGGTTCTATGAAGCAAATTGTTTCGCAGTCTACCAAAGAGGGAACCAGAATGTAAAGTGTTTGAGATTTCAGCAAAAATTACCCCCGATCATCCTTCCGCTAATGGTGTGGATTTTTTTTCTAGTTCCGAAATCGATGACGCTCCCATCCCCACCGTCTGCAGTTCCAAGGAGATCACCGTATGGACTCCATTTCACATTTTGCATGGTGGTTTTTACTTTTACTTTCTCATCTAAGATACGGTGCTTGAAATAGATTTTTCATGGGATCTATTACTTCGTGGGCCATTAATAATTCTAGTAATCTTGTCTTCTCTTTTGTCATATATCTTGACCTCTTGGTCAGCTGCGCATGCCAACAAATTGCCATCTCTCCTCCATTCTATCCACATGGACCCTAAGTCAGATGAGAACACTTCGCTGTTTAATATTTCTCAAGTACATCCGTTTTCTGAGAGTTTAATTAAGTCTTTGTGGTAAAAAGCTTTTTTCTCTGTATCATAAATGTTCAATTTCGCACGATCAATTTTCATTGCAATTGTCGAATCTCCAATGATCGGATTCCACCGGATTCTATTATGATATCCTAGATATCATTATCAGTGAGTGCTTCAGGAGTCTTTTGAGCAAAAGCAAAAAACCTATTGCTTTCCCTGACATAGGACTACCCGAGAATAATGGAGTGTTTGTATTCACAGTGGCCACCAGAAATTCACCATTGTCATATATAGTCGTTATCATTTTCCCCTCTGGATCGAAATCGAGTCCAGGTATCTTTCCTAATGCGCAACATTATAAGGATGTGAGCTGTCACTAAATCTGCTACCCTTATGATTTGGCTGACATCCAGCTTTTCTTATGATTCGGAAGGTAGATAAATCAAACAATTGATAGGACCACTCATCCTTTTTCGAAACAAGTGCAAGTAAGTTTCTTCTTGAATTGAAAGAGTAATCTCCTCCCAAACTCACTCCTATCGTCCAGTATTAACGAAGAGTTCGTAAAACGAGAATGGATTGCAGGCATTTAAGGCTACCTTTTGTAAACAGAGGTGAAGTGTACATTTTTCTCAGATTTGAAGAATCATAAAGTTCAAATTTCGCGAACCGAGTCTAGAAATGAGTTACATACAACAAGTAGTTCGTATTGGTAAGCGGATCGACAAAAGTGTTTGACATCTCTAACATAGACTCTGATTACCGGTTTTGTGAGACTGTTGAATTTACCGGTCTTCTCACAAGGGAGTGAAGCCGCTTGAACCTTAGCAGATTCCTTTCCCTTTTCCAAATCGCACAGTATTATCTGGCTGTCTCCCGAAGACCAAGCGACGTTGGGGCGTGTTTTGGCTATAAATTAATGAGTAAATAAAGCTGCTGCTTCCTTACTGGGGGTTTCCTTTGCGGATAATTTATCAGTCTGCCTTTCGTTTGGAAAATCTTTTGTAAGTGGCTCCATTCTGTTCTCAATACTAAATTTTATTTCTAATGATGACTTTGATAAACACCAAAGATGATTCAAATTAAAGTTAACTTCAGTTGGGTTGCTGTATCCGACTGATTAGGATAGCAATTTGTAGACGACGACTCCCCAAGCCATCGGTAGAAATGGGTTAAGTCATAAGCATTGGATGATGCTTTGATGAAAATATATTGATTCCATAAGTATGGCTAATGATTTGTCAAAGATTTTTCAACTGGGAGAGTTCTGGAGCAAGGATGTTAGCGGTTTGCACCGTTCCAGGCTTTTTGCTGGTCATTAGCAAATTTATTCTGCGAGAATTTTGACACACATGCTACAGAATTTAGTATAATCTCAATTAGGAGTAATATACTCGAGTACCTATGAGAAAAGTTTATCCAAAAAATTGCTGAGACAGTTGATGAAAACAATTAATTTTCTTGGATGATACCAGATCTCCAGCAATTTCTTGACAAAAAGCATTCAAATTTAATCCAATGGACTTTTTCCGTGTTTTATTAACTTTCTTGTTGAATCATCTATGACGGTTCAAATAATACGATTTTCTTTACTTATTTTTCACATATTTTACTTCTATCTTACAGAATTTGAATGTTGAGATCTGCCGCGACTGCAATATCTATGCCGTTCTATCAATTATTTTCACTCATAACTTTTCCTCTGTCAGTTCAACTTCAATAGTTATCTATAACAACGATTTGCTCGATAATTAAAAGATAATGATTTTAGTTGAGAAGCAAAAGTAGCCATTGTGAGGAAAATCGAGATTCTATTCAGTGTAAATATTACACAAGCAAAAATGCTAATTAAACTGTTAAACAAGACACCTGATTTATTCTCTGCTCACTCATTCTCAGTACCAAAGAAAAGTGCTGCTAAAGTAAATTACAAGTATACTACATGTTTTCAAGAACAGTATAATCGAATATTCATTTATGTTAAGCAAAAGTCACAGAACAAGTAGCTACTGTTGCCGAAGAATACGAGTGACTATTCAGTGCTCTCTCGTGAAGAATTGAACTTCCTTCGCACACATTATTTTACTTATTTCAACTCAAATCTCATTCTTTTCCACATTTATTTTTTCATTTTCATTTCAAATTTCGAGGTTTGAAATAAGATGAAGAAATTTTTAGATTCTAATTTAGCACATTCAATTTGCTAAACTCTGAAATAAGAGTAAATTAGTTCATTCTTAGAGTTAAGCTGAGATGCTCTCAGATTGAAGCTGAATACGACAGCAGCAACTATCGTCCGTTTGTATTGACATTTCCCGTTTAGATTACTTTGATGGGTAGTACTACCTACCTACCATCGACATCGACAGGATAATTTGCTTGATTATTAGCTTTATATTTACGGGTACATGAGCTGAAAACCATGCATTTTCATTATATTTTTCATAAAGCAACGAAAAAGTTCTTTTAAAATTCATATCACAATATAGATCGCGAAATTAGCCTTGACCTCAGGTACTACATCTAACGTTTCGATAGCATATACTTCTCTCCTCTACAGTTCAGTGCCTATTTCTCCAAGATCCGGTCCAGATACTAACCTTGATACCTTGAGTAGCATCAGCTCAAACGAAGGGCCAGAAGGTAAATTTATTAAGTTATTGAATATTTAATTAGAATTCCTAAAACTTCTTTTGAGAATTTGAACACATATCCTTTAGAATTCTCAAGTATAGCTATTTATTCCTATCGTCAGAAGAATTTCCATCAATTGGTTATTAAAGAAATTGCGTTTTTAAAACGTTCTATTTCAGTTTAATAAATTTAATTATTGACAGTGAGGTCTCCTTCATAAAACCACAGAATTTGCTTGACATTTAGTAAATTAGTACATCCACGATACTGTTTTCATAAATTCTTCTATTTTCAAAAACGTGCACTTAATGTGGATCGATGTTTTTTTTTGTAATTTCTGCCAAATTAAACAAGTAATAGCTGCTCAGCTCAAAGTAGCTCAGTATGCAATGCAGATCATTGGTGGGAGCAGCACCCAGGAAGAGATACCGATCGAACTTCTTGGAGAGTCTCTTCTTCATATTAGAGGTATGTAATTCCTATGTTCCAATCTCTAACTACTACTACGATGATAGAACAAACAATTTAAAGAGCATATTTCTTGGAGTGAGGATGGATCGTATTTTACGATATACCAGCCACAGGTATTCGCAAAAGTAGTGCTTCCAAAATTCTTCAAGCATGACAATTTCAGCTCTTTCAATCGTCAGGTAAATTTAACTCATATTTATGATCGAATTAAGAGTATTGAAAGTTAAATATGTATTCTTTCCGTCGAGCACTTGAGAATGTTGGAGACTCTCTGTCTTTTAGCCACCCTCTGTTTTTAAGGTCACGATTGTAAAAGATTAGCTATCCTGTTTTTTTGGATTCAATATCATAGGGATTTGATGCAAAAGATCGAGAGGAAAAAGGTTGGATCTAATACAAATGATCATGACATCATGAATTTGTGTGATTCTGAACCCACAAACCCAGTTTCTCAAACATCCCTGAACACTGTTGACCTCGAGACTCAACATTCAGTATTTGTTGAAACATGAATCACGCTTAATGTTTAATTCATCAAAAGTCTAAGAAACTATGCAAACAAAAAAGTGGAGTGTCTCATGAGATGAATTTGGAGAAGATACAAGAGAAACAACCAGAGGATAGCCTCTTACAGCAGAATAACCTACAAAATATTCCATTGGCATTGCCTCATCAAGATAACAGCTGGAATCAGATGAGCAGGTAATTGAGTGTAATAGATTCAGATTTAAGAGATGATTTTAATCTTGCAGCGAGCAGAAGTTAGCATTGGCACGAATACCAAGCGATTTACCTCAGTGTAAAACTGAGACTTATTCAGTCAGCACTACTTGCTTATTTGATCACAACACAGATCTTTATAAACTCTTTTCAGCAAAGTATGGGGATTGTCAATCGGATTATGAGGCAGTTATGACAGACAAAGCGAGAGTAACAACCAAATTTTAAATCGTACTCATCTCTCAATAACTAGGTGTTTCCATCCAAATTCTCTGAATTTCAGGAGAAACTCGCAAAGTTTTTAGAATTTGATAAGATCGATGAGGAATGTGAAAGGATGTACTCGCTGAGTTGTAGTTCAATACCGAACCACTTTCCATTCAAATGATCTATAGAACAAGTGTAATCTAATTGCTGTTCCTGTATTTCAAGGTTGCATATTCGTACATTTCATTCTCTGAGCGTTTTGGTTTACAAATACGTATAATATGTACATTGATATGGATAAGTATCTAAAGCCAATTCTTGCACCATTTGCTGCAAGTGTTAACGTATTTTGAAATCTTTTGAACCAAAAGTATTTTATTGTCTATTAATATTTATGGGATAGAACAAAAGCCAAGTCTCAGGGCATCCCTTCATCCATTTGAATGTTGCTATGAAATTAATATATTGGTAATATTTATGACAACAAAAAAGACCTCTCAACTGATATTGGCAACGTTTCTGAGCATTTCAAGAAGATAGTTCTGTCTTATGACATTGCTTGTGCGCCTTTAAAGCAGTTTGGAAACCGTATTTTGATAATTTAGCAACATTTGGCATGCAGATTCTTGCCCTTTGAGACCAGTTTCAAATCAGTTTCGCTATCAATAAAAATTGTTTAAAAATATGAATACTCTTTGGATTAAAGGTTTCGCTGTCGGATTAGCTCTGGTAGTGTTCAACTGGCCTGTAGTGGCAGCTCTGCTCTCAACAACAAAAGGCAATTTTGACCTCTATGTCTATCTGTGCGCTGCCGTCCTCGATGCCAGCATCGCCTTCTGGTTAATATTCATCGCACTCTTCAAATGCGTGGCTGAAAGCCCAGACTACGCTACTCACAAACGCAACCGGATCATACTAAGTGTTTACTGCCTAGTTTTCGGATTTATTATTTCAATGACCAGCACTCTGCTCGCATCAAAACTACTGAGCCTATATCTCGGAGATTTCTCTTCCTTTCTAAGCGAATCATTCTATATTACCTCTCTATGCATTATAATGAGCATGATTCTCTGGCTGGTCGTAGTCGTCAGTATTTTTGCCTTACAGAGTGAATGTTCCTCAACTCGTTCCGCTCGACGATGGGCTTGCTTTGGAATTTGGTGTATGTTTGCAACATTCCTCGTGATTCTCTACATCTACTCTGCCCAATTCAAGCCACTTGAAGACTGCAGATTGATTAATAAGTATTGGAACGTCGTTTTCGTAAATCTCTTGGGATTCATCACACTATCGCTTCTTTTTGGTATTTGCTATCTCACAGAAAATACCGAAAGCCTTGAATACACTGAGCCGAATTTCTTCCCTCGCTTCAATAATGGAATGAAACTGATTGGAGCTCTTTATTTTGGAGTGTTCTTCCCGTTTAATTTGTATTGGTTTGGGAAAGGACTCGCCTACCTTTTGCAAGGAGATATACAAAATTGCAATGAAAATCTGACTGCTGTGATGGTAAACGTCATGCTTTACACGTGCACATTGGCATTGGGTCTGCTGGGTGTGTTCGGTATCGTTGTGAGTATTATTGCGATCATATTGAACTGTGTATTTAAATTATGCTGTCCTACTTGGTACAACAGCCTCTGGCATATGGCTTTTAGTACTGACGCATATGAGCCTTCTTCGTTGACAGAACCGCTGAATGTAGAACTCGAATCTGAAGAATTTGAGCCGGGAAAACATACGAGGGAGTTCATGAACGAAGAGGTGTGCTCGATTTGCTTGGAAGGGTATAAAGAGAAGCAGCAAGTAGTATATTGGAATAGTTGCAAGCATCTTTTTCATAAAGACTGTTTGGAATTTTGGGTCGAAAAGAACCCGACTTGTCCAAATTGTAAGCAGCCCTATCACGAATTGTAAAAATTTATCCATATTTTTCACTTTCTTTAAATGACCCGTTAAATTCATTCATATTACGCTTCGAGAAAAGAGCTTCAGTATTATCAGTCTTTAAAAATTTACATTTGATGATTTGAAGAAAGATTTTCGATACACTGTTAAGCAGCATGCAAAAATCAATGCAATAATCATTAATTTTTCTATTTTTGCTGCATTGAACTGAATATATATATTAAATAAGGAAAGGAAAGGAAACGATGGGTCTTGCTATTGAGTCATTGAGCATCTACATTGTCTTTGATAAGAATTGAACCAGTTGTGGTATCTACGGTTCCGGTTGTTCCAGGCAAGAGCAATGGATGAAGTTTGTGACGTTTTTGCCGTTTCTTCTTTGAAGGAATTTCAATGGTTAGCATATGTGTCATTTCAAAACGAACACGGATTTTCATTGCTTCTCTGCAAGCCTGAACGAGTTCTTTCTGCTCAAGTTCCTTCTCTATTTTTTCAAGTCTTTCGCGGACTTTCCTTCGTGGAGTCATGGCGCTTGCGACATCCTGAGAAATCCTGTCAAGGACACTCTTCGCGCCGTAATCAAAAACAGTGTCATTACACGCCGCCTTAAGCGCCTCTAATGATTCGTTCAGCATGCTAAAATCTTCTTTTATTGGATGCCTTAAACGTCTCGTTTCAGAGTCCAGCCCTTCGTCTCCTTTTCTGACCAAAGGATGGAACTTCATTCTTCTCGGAAGAGAATCATTCAGCCTAAAGAAGATGTTAGAGTTAAGATGCTTGCGATAAGGCGTTTCATTTTGCATTCTTTCAGTGAGAAAAGCTGATGGGTGCGGTGTCTGCGATTGACTTAACCCTGCACGAATCGCATCAGTAGGTGTTTCTTTTCCTTTCTTTGTGAGAATCTTTTCCAGGCTCCGATGTTTGGTTGAATTCACCTCCCGAAGTGACCTTCGTTGAGGATTGTTAATGGACGACAATTCGTTGATATGAATTGATCCCTCATAATTCTCTTCACTGAGCTTCCGAGAGCGCTTTTGGGCTCCTTCGATTCTTCCAAAGCTTTCTCCAGAAATTTTACGAGAGGTCCGTGAGTGGCGGCGTGAGCGGGGGAGTGTAGGATCAACAGCCTCACAAAATTCGTTTATTAATCTAATAGGATTCAGCTGCCTTTGCTGCTCTATTAAGTGTGGATTTTGCTTTCGGAATCTCTTTTCGAATTCTTCAAGTCTTTTGTTTACTCTTTCGGTGAACTGCCTATCAAGCTCTTGACTTTTGTGATCAGAGCTTGAAAGATTCAATATTCTTTGATAAGATCTGTCCCTTATTGCTTCTGTGAATTGAAATGGATTCTTAATCCTTTGAGAATTCCATGGATTATGCTGATCGTAGTAGTTTTGTCGCATGTGTTCAGTGCCTTTGTATCTCTTTGGAATGGGAATTGAGATGCGTTTTTCGCTCATTTTATCTCGGCTTCGAATGTTTTGAGTTGCAAAAGCATTTCTCGAAGACATGAAGCCTGGCATTGCGCGATTTGAAATGGAGGTTGGAAGTTCGGTGATTTGAGTCATAGAGTTATTCATCCGAGAATGAGCTGTTTCATCATCTTCTTGCGATATAGGTCCTTTCCCAGGTGATTTTCGTGCGATTGAGAGGTTGATTGTAGGAAGCGATATTTTTACTGAGTTGTGACTTCCAGAATTCGATGTAGTCATCAATATCGATGAACTTAAAGTGAGAGTTTATGATTTTATTGAATTAGAGCTCATAATAAAATTAGTTTGTATGCTTGCATTTTGGTTACAGGAATAGCTGAGATAAAAACCAAAAAAAAAACAAAAAACGCAAAATGAACAATAGCCAATCTGCTCTATCGTTGAGAATTTCTGGAAGCATGAAACATACTTCCTGGCATGGTAATTCCTTACATCATCACTCACTAGCTTCATATTGAAGATTATTCTATTTGTTTGAGAATTTGATGCATCATTTCTAATTAGAGGAAGTTTATAAAAAGCTGTAAGGAAAAGGAAAGGACTGCTATGAATTTCCCATGCCGAGTCTAATACTAAGAGTTTCAGAAAGTTTGGAGTCGTTCCAAATCGATTGTACGATGAATGCTATACGTAATTTTACTTATAAAAATGAAGAGGTATGAACCAGAGAACTCCTTTATAACGTCTCTGCTGTATCATTCTTGCTGAAACCTAGTGAAAGTATTAGAAGACACAATCATTGCGTCAATCGATTTGATTCCAAAGAATGTTCAAACTCAATCAAATATTTTATTATTAGGATATTAAAATAATTGGAACAAGATGCTGCAGAACGGCTGCTTTCTCTTAATCAGCGCTATCTACATCATCTTTAGCTCAACGGAATATGCTGCTGAGGGTAAAAAGAACATCACCATTCAATATCCTCTGAGAATTTCTATTTTGCTACTGATTAGGTCAGACAATATTTGATCTATGGGGTTGGGATTTCGACAGTTCTACATGGTCCTCTTCGCCTGCGCTTGCAGACCTTGAAGGCTATTGTGTTGAGAAAATTGTCGGCGGATACACAAAACTTGGGAAGAATAGAAGGGTTGCTTGGAGAATTTACGATCTACCTCCTCATTATGGAACTGTAACAATAAGTTTCAGATTGTATTTTGTTGATTCATGGGATGCCAACGATGAATTCATAGTTCTTTACGATGATACTAATGAACTCCTGAGGACAAACAGTAATCCTACGATAGGCAATGTTTGCGGTAGTGGCAGTTGGCCAGAACGTGGCTTTTCAGACAGAATTGCATCTATTGCTTCTCACCAAGCGCATACTCTGAAACTTGTATTTCGAGGTAATCTCGACGAAGATGAGTCCAATGAATCCTTTGGTTTCAATAACATCGTAATCTCATTAAAACTGTGCTACCCGACTTGCGACTACTGTGATGGGCCACTCTACACCGATTGTACTGCTTGCACTGGAACACTATACCTCTGGTATGGACAATGTCTAAACCCGTGTCCTGATGGTTGGTATGCAGCTACTACGACAAACGAATGTTTGCCATGTCATTCGAGCGTTGTTAACCCCCTTTCCTGTACAACCTGCAACGGACCAAACTCAAATAATTGCCTCACTTGCGGTCCAAATAGCTATCTTCAAGTTTCTACAAGCACTTGCATCAGTGCATGTCCTACTATTGCTTGGTATGGTGACACAGCTGACTGGACATGTAAACCATGCTACGTCAATACCGGAAGCAATCCATACTCTTGTGAGACTTGCAATGGGCCTAGCGCAACGAATTGTGCTACTTGCTATGCTGGAAAATATCTCTACCCTCCCAATGGCAATTGCTTAAAACCCTGTCCAGATGGCTGGTGGGGTGATGATACCGTTTGGCGGTGCAAACCATGTTATGGCGTTTATAGTCTTATGCCTGGCACAAGACAGGGCTGCAGAACTTGCTTTGGTCCTCTGTCGACCAGCTGCAAAACTTGTACTGATGGCACTTATTACTTTTCAATAGATAACTCTTGTCTATACACTTGTCCTGACGGCTATTATTCAACAGAACAGCCTTATCCGAATAACCTTTGCAATCAATGCTATCAACACAATCCACCGACCAATCCTGATGGGACATGCGCGACTTGCACAGGAGGACTTTCAAATGAATGTCTTTCTTGCAATCACGGTTGGTTTTTTGATTCGACCACTAAAAAGTGCGTTACGACTTGTCCGATTGGGTGGTGGGGCGATGAAGTCAATAATGTATGCCAGCAATGTTATCAAGCACCTTTAACTACGAGTCACGAGCAAACTTGTTATACTTGTAGTAAAGGAACTGTGCGAGATTGCACTTCTTGTTCGGGAAATAGTTTCTTTTATGCACTGTACCAGTCTTGTCTTCTGACATGTCCGACTGGTTGGTGGGGAGAAATTGCCACAAATACTTGCAAGCAGTGTTATCAATACACTTCAGCGTCTCCTACGGAGAATGCTTGCTTGTCTTGCAATGGAGGAAATCCAAATAACTGCCTTTCTTGAGCGAAAGAATTCCTCAGGGCTTAGGTTGGCCAGTTAATGGAAGAATTCGCAGAAATTTCAAATTTCTCAGAGCGTTATTATCAAATAATTAGAAAGTGATTTTCATGTTTTTGCTATCTTGTGGCCCCATAGTGAACATTGTCACAGAGAAAACAGCTCCATAAACTTTGCCTAAGCTGATTTTGCTTTATTATTGATTACGAAATAAATTCATTAAATATAGCGACTTTGCAACAAGCGCTTCGATATTCTAAATTCATCATTTTATTTTTACCAAAGAAATTTAGAATATAACCCTTACAGTTTTGACGAATAGAATCAATAAATGCACCCTATGCTTGTTATACATCGAAACACTCAATTCCAAACATATAATTGTATCTATCCAAACCTTCCTTATTCTCATCAATAATTTTAACCCAGCTATTATCACTTCTTATTTCAAACTCTTCATCTAAATAATTCTTCGTGATATCTGCAAACTCTTGCTTTCTCTGTTCTAATTTAGAAATTTTGACCTTCCCATCATCATCTCTTGTCAATAATCCTGACTGATCAAGCCAATTGATGTACTTGATTGTTCTTTTTAGTCTCGACTTGAGTTGTGCATGCAATATCTCAAACATATCCATGACCATTGTCGAAACCAAAATCTCTTTCTCTTTAGGAGTGCCTTTCAGTTGAGGTCCGACATTCGCCTCAATAAACCAGAGGTTCAGGTCATCATCGAGCATAAAATCGACACCCATGAGTTGGTAACTTTGACTCCCAGGATAGAGCATATGCTGTGTCATTCTGACTAAATGCTGCATTGCATGCTGGAATTGTGGCCTCAGATACTCGTCAAGCCAATCCCTGCTTTCGACCTTTCCAATGCTCACTAAATAATCAGTAAATCTTGTGAGATTCCACATTTGGAAGTCCAATAGTTCTTGTTCATTCATGGTTGAATTCATTGAATTGGCAAGCTTCTTCATTGCTTTTACTGACTGAGCAGTGTTAGTCAAATGCATCGCTTTTTCTTTGTTGTTGACATCGTACTCAAAGAGAGACACTCTCAGAAACCCGTCGTGATAAAAGACCACGAGTGGGTTTGTTGACGCAATCAACATATAGATTCTGAAGTCAAACTTATGATCCATCAGTAGAAGGGGATTCGCGACATATCTCTGCACGATTACAGGTTTTTTAATCTTGCCACACAATTTGCCGTTCTGATAGGTTTCTGTAAGATTTTTCTCTTCTTCCTCGTCGACGACCTGGACACCCTTACCTTGATGACTTCCCACACTAATCTTTCTGATGAAAACGATAGTTTTTTGTCTCTTTTCTTCTTTGTAAGCATCCGAGTTAATGTAGTTGAACCACTTCTCACACTCAGTTTTATTATCAAGCGCAAGAGTTCTTGGGAAGAATTTGTTTCCGTCGAAACATTGGGGTTTGTCAGCGTATTTGTAGGTATAGTTTGTCGCAGAACTTGCAACGTAATCTTTTCTAAACAACGTCGCAATACCTGGAATGTAACTGAATTCTTGATAGAGACAAGCGATCTCTTTTCCATAACGATGATGGTAGTGAAGCTCTCTATTTATGTAGTACATTGTGATTTTTGGATCCAGAAACCAGCGAGGAGTTGATGAATTTTTCTTTGGAATCACCGCGTAGGTTGTATTCGGATTCAGATCCCTGCCAACTGTGGGTATGAGCTTAGACCTCATCAGCGCGTCAGGAAGGTCGTCTGTGAGGAAGTTAAGTTCATTGAAATAGATGGAAGGCTCTTCAACGAAGTTTTGGAGAACTTTGTCGCAGTAATCAGGGTCGATTTTGATGCCCAAGTAGATCTTTCCGTAATCAGTACCGATGATATTGTATGA
>ENA-UOUE01000147-UOUE01000147.1-compost-metagenome-genome-assembly--contig:-NODE-147-length-56546-cov-12.845083_pt1 | contig 56546 bp, 37 predicted proteins | sample MGYA00238146_ERZ747223 | MGnify/ENA primary metagenome ERZ747223 (study PRJEB28781, sample SAMN06268865) | compost metagenome | isolation source: single cell | place: USA: California, Emeryville, Joint... | reverse complement strand
TGATAAAATAATAACCTTGCATAGGTTCATTAGTGTCAAGGCCGAATTTGTTAGACTCTTGTTTGAGCAAAAATCATGTGAAACCGCTTGATTTGCGTTCATCAAAGTTGACAGAAGCTTTAATTCTTTCAATACTACAGGTACAAATTAATAGATGAAATTAACTTAAATAAAATTCCTTATTCTCAAAAATTAAGCACCTCAAAACCCAAAAGCATATAATTAATGGGAAATAAGCCCGGAACGACTTCTTCGTCTGATATACCAATCGCCTCTACAGGTAACTTGATTTTGCTCAGGATCAAATTGGCTATTCCTGGAGTGTTATTGATTTCTCTATTGACAACAACAATTTCAAACATTCAGTACTAATTTCTGCCAATTTCTACCGATAGAGGATAAATGCACGCAGTTCTTAGCATGGTGCTCAGGAAGGAATAACAAGATAAAAGTCTACGATATTAAAAATATGCAAAATCACGTCCAGTTCGCGGGCGCCTGTGTTCGAAATCAAGGTGATCCTTCAATTTATGGAAAATTTCCCTTGCAATTTATAAATACAATTGTTCATTAAGGAAACACCGTTTGGTCGTATCTGAAAGAGATCCCAAATACAAAGCTCCTAATATCTCTTCACAATTCGGCTAAAGAAGCAGCTAAGCTTGAGGTATTCGACGTTTCGCAGAGAGACCAGCAAAAGAAAATTTATTCCTTTGAAGAAACCACTGAAGGTAAGCCTTGGTTCTCCTTTATCACTCACATTCCCTTTTGATCTAGGAAATGGAAGAGGAGTGCTGGCTTATAGCGCCAAAAGAAATCTCATTGGTGCAATCTCGATTCGTCGAAAAATCGCGTATCACCTCTTCTCTATTGAAAACGACTGGCAAAGCAACGGCATTGTAAAACTATTGAGGAAGTCAAAATGGCCTTCTTGCTTTAGCACAGAATGGGGTAATTGAGTCATTCCTTCCTGAATTATAAAACAATCCAGCTTTCTACTTTTCATTTTATTTGCGTTTTCAATCTATCTTCATAACTCATTTATTAGATAATTATCTTTCTGACCTTGATTTTGACCCCAACGGAGAGTTTACTGCCACTGTTGACTGTTGTGGAAAGGTGCTAGTCTCGGATGTAAGCAGTCACAGAGCTCTTTGCCATCGAGAATTGGTGGATATTCCTCGCAAAGGTACGTACTTATAATTTCTTCCCCAAAAAGTGGAGAATTCTTTAACTTGCAATGGTTTATTAGCTTCTTATGGGAGTTGCAGATGGAGCACCAATATTAGCGAGCCTTCGTTGTTTGTCAACTATCTTGGATTCAACATTATTGATCTCGAGAAGAATGTTGTAGCCTTAAAAAATCCGAATTCTGTGCCCATTGCTGACGCGCAAACCAGTATATCTAAGTATTTTACATTCCTATTAATCCCTGCCAGACCCTATTATGTGGATGGATGTTTGCCAAAGCAATGGAAATTTGGTGGCTTTTGGAGGCTATAATGGCGACATCAGGATTTATGACAGGCGAAAAGCAAAGATCGCAGGGGCCTACTCTAAAATTCACAGCAGTAATTGAAATTAGGACAATCTTAATTGCTTTGAATTTTTGAAAAAATTATATTATTGGATCTTAATTATATCGATTGTTTGTTGATTAGATATGATCTATTGTGTTCGATGGAGTCCTGAGGGAGAGAGACTTGCTAGTGCCTCCTGGGACACTACCGCAAGTGTCGTTGACTTCAGAACTGGCAAAATTCTTTACACTGGTAGGACAGCAGATAAAGGTAAATTGGGAGAATTTCGTTGACTTATCTTCCTTCATTAATCAGAACCGGCTTCCTCAGTATGCTTTATCTGAGGGAAAACAAACTCATTGGAGGAGAGGAAGTACAACAGAAACTCCAGAGATGGCAAGTGAAGCAGAATTCACGATTTATGATTAATAATAATGATTTATATTATGGAGGACATTGATAGATACTAGAAATTGTATAATCTATATCTTGGTCCAAATTGCTTCAAATTGTTACTCCTCCACGCAGAGAAGTGGAGTTTCTGAGAATATCTTCATTGACAGACGCCTTTGTAGCGATATGTATACAGCTCTTATCCTTACTGCAGAATTTCTCTTAACATTAATTCAATATGCAGAAATTCTTATAATGAAAATGCAAATAGAAGTAAAATCTATACAGTGATTAATTCTACATAGTTAGTATGGGAGTTTTTCGCCTTCTATTGCAATGCACTCCATATATCTCCTATGCAACCCTTCAAAAAATGGCTGCAGTCTTTCTTGTCTCGTAAGCACCTCCCAGTTAGTCAATAAGCTCGCTCTCAACTCTTTTTCAGTCGTTGGCGCATCACTTGCTACTCTCTCCTTCAACGCTGCCCATAGATTCTCGATTATATTGAGATCAGGAGACCTCTTAGGCAGTTTAATCAACTGGACGTTTTGTTGCTTTAGCATCCAATCCTCATTCACTCGGTGTGCTGGATGATTATCTTGAATCAAATAGAATTCTTCGCCAGAGTATAGATTTTCCATTTCAGCTTTATGATGCTCGATAACTTGCCGATAGAAATCTCCATTCATACTCTTATCGTAAATGTCCAAGGATGTTGCCCCTTGTAAGGAAATTGCGCCCCAGCAGTTCAATTTCACATTTTCTGTTGCATTCTTCCTTCGGACTTTCTCAGTAATAAACTGCCAAGTTTTTGTTTTGTGAGTTTTGTTAAGTTCTATGCCCATTTCATCAGAGTAAAAAGCTCGATAGATTAATTTGCCATTATCCGAAAGCATTTTTTTACAAAAATCTACTCTCATTACTCTTTCTTGCTCAGCATATATTATTGAGTTATCAAACCCTTTATACTTCAATCCCTTTTGGGCAAGAATAAGCTTGATTGAAGTATGCGAAACACCCATTCGAGCTGCGAGTTTGCGTAAAGACGCTCCTTCAGGATTATCATTGATCGATTGGATAATTTTGTTTATTGTTTCATCTGTGATTGATTTCTTACGTCCTCTTCCTTTCTTGAAGATCCGAATATCTTCGCCTTTCTTAGTTCTTTTCTCCCATGCTTTAACAGTCCTCTCACGTCGGTTAATTATCTTTGATATCTCGTGAACATCCATCTTTGCGTCAAGATAGAGGACAAGAAATCTTGTTTTGTCATCAATGTCAAAATTTTCACTCATCAAATGACCGCTTGGAACGATAATTTACTTCTGCTAGGCTTAAGCAGATAAATATATTTATCTGTGATTCTAATTTTTCGGGCTTAATTGAAGGGCAAGGGTACAATAGTGATTATTTATCGAAATTCAATACCTCAGAATAGCAATTTACACAAGCACCACTTAGCAGATAAAATACAGAGTGATTCTTAAAGAGAGCCAATATATTGATTATAGAAACTCTAAATGAATTGGGTCTACCTGCAGAGTACAGGACTCGCAAAAGTTATCTGAAAAAAGTGTCCAATAGTTCACTCCGTTGAGAAGGCCAGGGTTATTTTGAATGTTATCAAGCTAGAAAAATATCAAAAAAGATTTATGATAGAAGCTTTAAGTTGTTCAGCCTAATTACTCTTCATTCGTGATGCGAATACTCAATCAGCTACAATAATTCCTCTTTAAAGAATACCTTTTTAATCTCTTAAGCCATAGCCGGGTTAGGTCATCAAATCTATCCGATGCTCCAAGCGAATTCAAGATTAAAATTTAAGATTAAAATGGTTGATTGATCATATTTTTTTAGTTGAACTAACGACAAAATTTCATGGTTACTCTCAAATAGGGAGAGAAGAGCGATTCTTTGGTGATAATTGTTTATGAAATTTTCGGGTTCATTATGAAAATTATCCTATTAAGATGAATGCACTTATGTAAACGAAAAAGGAGGCTATAACTATCAGCAAGCAATTTAAAGAAAAATTTCACAGGACTAAATTAACTGGATTCAATAGATCCATTAGATTCATTACTATCATCGGAATCTTCTTGAACAGTGTTCTAGATTATTGAAGAAGTTTGGTGATAAACAGTTCATAAAAATTCGATGACGGATACTTATCCTACAAAAGGATATCACAATATAACTAACTTCCTTTTGGAAAGTAAATTAAAACTAGAGTAACCATGAACTGAAAACATGAGAAGTGATATTGCTAAGCTATCAAAAATGCGATTCTAACTATTGGGAAAGAGGATTATTAGATATAACTGCAGAAAATTATCGTCTACGTTATTGCTAAGAAAAAGCTCTAACTTCAGCTTGAGAGAGGCTGTCTGCGGCCTCCTGTGTGTTGGTTTAGTTTGCATGTCTTCAATGTGATTGACTGTTTTCATGTTGGAGCTGCATCCTTAAGTTTTATTTTGTGTAATAAATGGTTGATTCGTGTTGGAAAAATATTCTTTTTTCCAGGATCTGAAACAGCAGGCAAGCTTAATCCTTAAACCCTCAATTTCCAAACGATTATCGTTATGAACTCTTGATAGAACTAAGAATATTTGGCAAAGGAGATGTATTTTACTTGAATGTTTTGATATTATGCTATATTACCATGATGCTGTTCAATATCCCATTCATGAAAATATCAATTAACTTTCAACTGTGTCGCACTAAGATTTACAATAATTTGTTTTTTAAAAAAATGATATCAAAACAACAATGAACCTGGAACTGATATTTGAGATATGAATAGGAATTAAAATGAAATTTGAGACAATTGAGAGGAGTGAGGACAGGAGACACAGGAATTGCTTAAAACCACGATATGACATTCTTAGAGACTTCTGCGTTTGATAGCTCTAAGTTAGAGCTTGTGTTTCGAATTTTCATTACAAAATTTCACGAAAGCAAAGCTGGTCTAGTTCTATTTGAGGAGAGAAGAAAGAGAAGTATTGAATTAGCAATGAGAGTGGTGGTTAAGCCAGAACCAGCGGCCAAAACTTAGACCGTGTTGTTCATTTGAAATTTATTTTTTTCTTGCAAAAGAAATCCATCAGAGTTAATAACTACTTACTATATTTCTGAACCACCACTTATTACAGATTTGATTATGCTGACTATATGTTGCATTGTCCTCAGTAGCAAAGGAATCTTAGAAGATTTACATTTAGAAATATAAATGTAAATAGTCCACATTTCATAAATCAACAACAGTACTTTGGTAAATCACCATAGCTTCCTTTTACTCATTATGGTAAGTTCTTGCGATTGCTGGAGCTAGAGGTTTCAAAAGATCAGACGGAATCTTCCAACCACATTGGCTGTAATATAGTTGAATTCGGAATCATTTAGCTAACTAAGAGTTCAATAAGAAGACTTCAAACTCTCGAGCAATTATTTCCTCTTTACAAGAAACTTTCGTGAAAACTTAGAATGAGAATAAAACCTCTGAATCATTTAGTAGAAAAACCTCGAGTCAAATTATGATATCAAAAATGAACCCTGATTCTGATATTTAAGGAGCTTTTCTATTCTCATAATAATTCAAAAACTTCTCTCAAATCAACCAGAACCCCTCTAATCTACCCATGACAGAACAACCCGCTAGTTGGGACTTTGATTACCATTTCAAAATCGTCGTCATTGGCGACTCCGGTGCAGGAAAATCGAATCTTGTCTTAAGATACACGAAAAACGAGTTCAGCCTCGAGACTCAGACAACAATCGGCGTCGAACTTGCCCCAAAGACCGTCAAAGTCGATGGCAAAATCATCAAAGCACAGCTTTGGGACACAGCTGGTCAAGAGAGATTCCAGGCTCTTGCAAGTGCATATTTCAAAGGAGCCATAGGTGCTCTCTTGGTATATGACATCACGAAACCAAGTAGTTTCAAAGGATTGGAGAAATGGATCGAAAAACTTCAGGAGCATGCCGATCCCAACATAACGACATTATTGGTTGGAAATAAATGTGATTTGAGTCATTTGAGAGAGGTGAGGACGGAAGACGCCGAGGAATTCGCTCAAAAGCATAATATGGCGTTCTTGGAGACGTCTGCGTTAGAGAACACGAACGTTGAACTTGCTTTCCAGAAGTTGGTTGCGGCTATTTATGAAAGAGTAAAGAACAGCCCATTGCCGCTTCCTGATCTGGATGATCGGAATAAGAGACGTAAATTGGAACCGGAAACTGAGAAAGAAGAAGAAAAAAATGTGAAAAGAGGTTGCTGCTGATTGAAAACTTTGCTATTTTCTTTGGTTTTCTCATTGAAATTCTATTCATTTGAGTTTATTACTTACTGTACTTTTGATATAACTTCACATGTGTGATTGAATTGCTGAATATTTCAGAAATCAAGCAATTCTTGATTGTGTTGGTCATATGATATTGGCTTTATAAGGGATGTAAAAAGTGAATTCGAAATACTATGAGGGAGATGTTCCTCTCATATATCCAATCTAATCGCTCCTTTTGCACCGATCCCATTAACTTCGAATGAGAGAACCTCAAGTTTTGTCCACGAGATATTTTCTTCCAAACCGACTGCTCCTTCGTCCTCTATACTATTTCACGATAAGCCCTGACACACCAAACTTGCCCAATGCTCTCGCTCCCTTCGCGCCAATTGTATTCTTAGATAAAATTAGCTCCGCGAGACGCACCCATGATTCATTTTTGCTCAAAGCAACAGCTCCCTCGAAAGCAGTGTTATTTTCTCGTAGATTTAGAATGTCAGGGCTTGTCCATGAGCAGTTCTTAGCTAATCCAGTTGCTCCTTGGTCACTAATGTCATTCCATGACAAATCTAATTTTGTGAAACACTTCCAGGATTCGTTCTGGGCTAATTTGGTCGCTCCTTCGCCACCAATTCGAGTTTTTCATAAATCTAACCCCTTGAGATTTATCCATATATTATTTCTGCTCAACACTGCTATCCTTTCTTGATCGATATCGTTATTAGATAGAGATAGAATTGTAAGGTCTTTCCAAAAATTGCTCCTTCCAAATGCTATAGCTCTCTCTGTGTAATAACAGTGTTTATCGCTAATTTGACTTGGAAAAATTATTGATGTTCTTGAATCTAGATAGTTCTCCAATCAAAAGTGTTCTTCTAAGAGCTGCACAATAGAAGCATCTTGATTTCATTTTGTGAACTTTGAAATGGAAGAGATAAATCTGACTTTGGCTCCAAGTAGTGTCAAATATCACGAGGTCACGCCATATTGCAATAAATTCTGACCAGATTCAACAGATCCAATTAATTTTACCAAATTAAATTTGCGAATAATAGAATAAAAAGGAGCTCGACATGGTTGAGCCAGCTAAAACAACAAATACACAGAGCCGTCAAGATGAGAAAATTGTTGCCAAAGTCGTAATAGTCGGGGACTCCAAGGTTGGAAAAAGCTGTTTGCTTAACAGATTTTGCGGGGATACTTTTACATCATCATATATAGCTACAATAGGAGCCGATATCAGAATGAAAATCGTTGATGTAGAAGGACAGAGAGTCCAAATGCAAATCTGGGACATTTCTGGACAAGAGAGGTTTATGGCGCTTAGAGATGCTTTTTATCGGAACGCTATGGGCAGCTTTCTTGTTTTTGCATGCAATGATCGTGATTCTTTTAACAATATAGCGAAGTGGTTGAAAGGAGTTAACCTGCATGCTAGCGAAAATGCTTACAAAATATTAGTTGGAAATAAATGCGATGTTCCAGATCGTGCTGTGAGTTGTGACGAAGCAAGAGCATTCGCTGAGGCCTTTGGATTAGAGTACATGGAAGTCAGTGCAAAAGATAAAATCAAAGTTGATGATATATATGATCTAATGACTAAGACGGTAGTTCAACGGGGCATTACAAATAATGAGGAGGAGGAAGAGACGGTTACTTCTAATTCGACTGGTGGTCCATCACAACTCAAGCAAGAGAAAAAAAGCTGTGCTGTTTTCTAAGGCCAAAAATTGAACTTCATTGTCTTCTACGTAGATGATTGTAATTGCTATTCTTGTGGTGTGACTCGGCAGATTATGTGTGTAATTATGATTAAGAAATTCTTTAACAAGTCTTTTACTTGCTAAGACCGTCAAGATATTTCACTCGAAGAAAAGCAATCAATATATATTTAGATTCAACGTGGGATCATACTTTCATAATATAAATCTTGTCTGCAATGAGCATATGTAAAGCATTTTTTTGAAAAGTTTAATTACTTCGCTGCCTTATCAAAAATTTGAGAAGGATCGTATTTTGCTGGAGTCATTGCATTTCACTTCAGAGAAGGAGATGGGAAATGAAAGTTGTAAGCTTCTTTTTTTGAGGGGAATTTTTCGATAGTAAGCTCATTTTTCCAGACAGCTGACTCAAGGAGCACTAAAAGCACCGATATAAACGGAAAAATTTTATATCAGATATATTATTGGAAAATTAAAAATTTGCAAATGGATTCGCTAACAAATTCCCTCATCACTTTGAGCTGGTCACAAATCTTGCTCACATTACTCACACTCTTGATAGTAAGAGTGGCTTGGAGCTATTTGAAACTCTGGCTCTTCCTTCAAAGCCTCAAAAAAAAAGGAGCTGAGATCTGTTTCCGATTTCCCCTTGGAATCATCCACAAATCCATGGCCGAGACGAAAAAGGGCGATTCTTTTGCTTGGTGCTACCAATCCTCTAGTCTATTTGGTTGATCCACAGCTAGCCAAAGTTTTCCTGTCTGACACTTCAAAGTATGCAAAAAGCCCGATGTTTGGACCACTCTCGCAGTTGCTACAGCAAGGACTTCTCCTTTCAGAAGGCAACCAGTGGAAGAAGCATAGGAAGACGTTATCGACTACTTTCAGATACGATTTCATAATCTCACAGCTTCCGCTTATTGCGGACACCGCTCGACATATCCTGTCAAAAGAGATTGAGGCTCAGAAAGGCAAGAATGTCCATATATTTGCCCTTTATCAAATGATAACCGGAGAGTTAGTATTCCGAATTTTCTTTGGAGAAGTTCTTGAAGGAGTTACCATCGATGGGATGGCGCCGACCGCTTTTCTAACGAGCCTTCTTGAACAAGCTGTGAATGTTGCTCGCTCTCCTGAAAACATTCTTTTTGGAATGAAGGGAGTGAAACTTGGACTCTTCAAGAGGGATCGAATCTATTTTGAAAAGAGTAAGAAATTCTTGGCGTTCTGCACGGAAATGATCCAACTCAAGAAAAAAAAGATCGAAGAGCAGGGCAGCACCGCAGGCGGAGCAGCGTCTGATCTTCTTACGCTTCTGTTGCAAGGACAAAAGGAGGATAAAGGAACGAAGGACGAGTTTAGTGACGAAGAGATTCTCCATGAGTTTGTCACTTTCTTTTTCGCTGGAATGGACACCACAGGACATATGCTCGGCTTTGCAACTTACTACTTCTCCCAACAGAGTGAAGAAGTCCAGCGAGCTGTAATGAGGGAAGCTGATGAGCTGGCACAAGCTGGATCAAACATCTCAAGCGAGCTGCTGAATAAAGCTGAGACTATGTTCCCAAGGACCGTGGTCGCAGAGAAACTCCAAATTGAGGACTTAACACTCAAGAAAGGAACGATGGTGAACACACTATTTCTTGCCAATAACTTTAACCCTAAATACCACCCGGACCCATATCGATTCAATATGAACCGCTGGATTCAAGGTCATCCAGACTTTGAAGAGGTGGTGCAGAAAAATCCCTTCATCTATACTTCGTTTTCAGCTGGTCTAAGGAATTGCATTGGACAGCACCTGGCGATGATAGAAGGAAAGATCATCTGGAGTATCTTCTTGTCAACCTATAAATTCGCTGTTCCTGCGGGGTATAAAATGCAATTTAAAATAGCCACACTTTATGGACCGCGAGAAACCTTATATCTTGACATTGAAAAGAAATAATATAAGCTAATTAGTGCTTATTTTGAGCGCGATATGCTCTCGTTGCGTATACAAGACCAAACAAATAATTAACAATAACTCATTTACATCAGTCATTACCACTAACATTAATGAAACTCGCTCGACAATAGTATCACATTAGTCAAGATTGTAAAGTAAACTCTGTTACATATCTTTAGAATTTATCTTACAATTCGATCAATTTAAAAAATTACAACACAATAAATTTCGAGAAAAATTAACACAAAATGGTTCTTATCACTGCGACATGGTCGCAACTCTTGTACACAATCCTAGGAATTCTGCTTCTGAGGCTAGGGTGGAAATACTTAAGGCTCTGGCTATTTCTTCAGAGCCTCAAGAAAAAAGGAGTTGAGATCTATTTCAAATTTCCGGTGGGATTGTACCAAAAAATTAACGCCGATACGAAAATAAAGGGCGATGCTTTCTCCTGGTACAAAGAAAGCGTTCAACACAACCCTGAATTACGGCTACTGGCAACCCACGCTGCGAGTAAACCAATAATGATCTTACTCGACCCAAATTTAGTGAAAGCATTCCTATCAGACCCCTCAAAAGCAAAGAAAAGCCCTGTTTTCGATCCACTCTTCCCCTTGATGCAACATGGACTCATCTTTTCCGAAGGCAATCAATGGAAGAAACATCGAAAAACGCTATCAGCGATTTTCAGATATGATTTCATCATTTCGCAGCTTCCAACCATCGTAAACACCGCTCGTCATATCTTTTCTAGAGAGATAGAGGCGCAGAAAGGAAAAAATATTGACATACTCGACCTTTATCAAATGATAACAGGAGAACTGGTCTTCCGACTATTCTTTGGAGAGGACCTTGAAGGAAGCGAAATTGATGGCCTTCCACCCACCAGATACCTCGCGAATCTGCTCGAGCTCGGTGGGAGTAACGCTCGATCGCCTGAGAACCTTCTGTTGGGTGCAAAGGGGACAAGGCTGGGGCTTTTTAAGAGGAATAGAGACTATATTGCCCAAACTAAGCGATTTTTGACATTTTGCTCAGAAATGATAAAAGCCAAGAAAAAAAAGCTTGAAAGTGAGGGCGCTGGATCGGTACCTGACGCTCTCACGCTCTTGCTTCAAGCTCAGAGCAATGAGAAGGGTGATAAGTTTAGTGATGAGGAAATTTTGCATGAATTTATCACTTTCTTTTTCGCTGGGATGGACACTACAGGCCACCTGCTGACAATGGCAACTTACTTCTTTGCTAAACAAAGCGAGGAAGTCCAGAGAGCCGTGATGAAGGAAGCAAATGAGCTATCTCAAGCAGGAACTAATATCACAAGTGATTTGATAAACAAATCTGAAGTCATACATGCTTTCCTTAAAGAGACGCTAAGATTAGCGTCTTCAGCGATGCTGCTGTTCCCAAGGGAGATCACAGCTGATATGCAGCTTGAGGATTTGGTGATTCCAAAGGGAACAATGATGAATGTGTCATTCGTTACTAATAACTATAACCCAAAGTACCATCCTGACCCTTATCGCTTCAATATGAACCGCTGGATCCAAGGCCATGCTGATTTCGAAGATGCAGCGCAAAAAAATCCTTTCATTGCAACTCCGTTCTCGGCAGGACCAAGGAACTGCATTGGGCAGCACCTGGCAATGATAGAAGGGAAGATCATATGGAGCATCTTCTTGTCAGCCTATAACTTCACTGTTCCTGCGGGATATGAAATGCATTATAAGTTAGGAATGCTTTATGAACCAAGAGAAGTATTATATCTTGATATTGAAAAGAAATAACTTAGTGGCTCTATCATCCCTACTCAATATAACAATACATAAGAACTAAGCTGCATATTTCGATTGATGTACAGTAGACGTTGATATGAAAATTAAGAGGGAAGAAATTAATTAGATTTGATTAAATGAGTCTTTGAATGCTCAATTAAGAAATAAGAATTTATTCTAAATACTCATTTTTGCAGCTCATTTTAATAAAAATATTTTACCATGGAATCTCAATCTAATCTGACTGTTCAAGCGAGCTGGTCACAAATCCTGCTCATGCTGCTCGGATTTCTCATCGTGAGAGTCTGCTGGAAGTATGCTAGGCTATGGCTCATCCTTCAAGGCTTCAAAAAGCAAGGCGCTGAGGTTTGCTTCAAAATTCCTCAAGGAATTTACTATCAAAGGAAGATCGATACCAAAAATGGTGATGGGTTTAAGTGGTTCAAAGAAATTATCCAAAAAAACCCGAAAGTGAGATTCCTCGCTACCCATATTGGAACCACTCCTATAATCTATCTAGTTGATCCAAGTTTGGTCAAAGCATTCTTGTCTGATCCCTCAAAATATCCGAAATCCGCCATATATGAACCTTTCATGCCATTATTACGACATGGTCTCTTACTCAGTCACAAATACCCAATGGAAAAAACACAAAAAAACTTTATCTCAAACCTTCAGACACGAGTTCATTATTTCACAGCTTCCTCTTATGATCAAGACTACTCAGCACATCTTCTCCAGAGAGATTGAAGCTCGTAAAGGGAAACACATTGACATACTTGAACTTTTTCAACAGATCACAGGAGAACTAGTTTTCCGAATTTTCTTCGGAGGAGAACTCGAAAACATCACAATTGAAGGAAAACCACCCTCCACTTATCTCTCGAAGCTAATCGAAATCACTGCTGAGAACACCCGTGCTCCTGAGAACCTTCTTCTTGGCTTGAAAGGCATAAAGCTCGGACTTTTCAAGAGAAACAGAGACTGCTTACATCAGTGCAAAAAGTTTTTGAGTTTCTGCTCGGAGATGATCCAACTCAAGAAGAAGAAGTTTGAACAAGGCGAAGGGCTTTCGGAGACGCCGGACCTCCTCACTATCCTATTACAGAGTCAAAAGCAAAGCAAAGGAACCGATGACGAGTTTAGTGACGAGGAGATTCTGCATGAGTTTATCACCTTCTTTTTCGGTGGAATGGACTCTACAAGTCACATGTTGACTATGGCAACTTACTTCTTCACGAAACAAAGCGAAGAAGTCCAAAGAGCTCTGATGAAAGAAGCTATCGAGCTATCACAGGCCGGACCGAACATCTTGAGTGATCTGCTGAGCAAGGCTGAGAATATCCATGCGTTCCTGAAAGAAACTCTGAGAGTAGCAACTCCAACAGGCATTTTGGTTGCAAGAGATGCCGCTGAAAGTCACTATATTGAAGATGTCTATGTGAAAAAAGGGATGATCGTGAACATGGCAATGATCACGAATAACTATAACCCACTGATTTACCAGGACCCTTACCGCTTCAATTTGAATCGCTGGATTAAGGGGCATCCTGACTTTGAACACGAAGCTCACAAGAACCCATTTAGCTTCACTCCGTTCTCTGCAGGTCCAAGAAACTGCATTGGACAGCATCTCGCCATCATCCAAGGGAAAATCATCTTGAGTCTCTTCCTGTCTACGTATAACTATACTCTTCCCCCGGGATATGAGATGCATTATAAGGTAGAGCTTCTCTATGAACCAAGAGAAATATTATACCTTGATATTGAAAAGAAATGAAGTTGAGACCTAGTCTCTACTAATGTGGAATGGATTTCGCCTAAGTCTTATCAATTTGGGTATCCTTAAGATAATAACAATTACAACCTTAAGATAATGAGTAAATTTATAATAATTAAGATGGAACGCTCAATTCGCAACGATTACGCCGAATAGAATAGTATTAATTTATATTTTTAAAAATTAATATCATAATCCATTTCACATGAGATGGCCATTATCTCATCTCCTTATATTCTATAATAATTTGATTATGAAACTTAATCCACAATTAACCATAGTCTCTTTCTCTCTAGATGCTAACTTGTGTTGTTGATCATATACTGGTATGTCAATTTATTTTTTCTTAGAGCGTTTGCTTGTCAATCTCAAATACGTTCGTTGACAATGACAATGGGATATTTCATTATTTTGAGATTAGTTTATGATAATAAAGCTTAAAACAGAGAAATTTTGCGAGCGAAAAGTTTTTAATGACGAATATTGAGCAATAATAAGGCTGTAAACAAATTTATTTATATTCTCGAACATGAATATCCATATGCTCCCGATAAATATACTCTTTCTAAGTCTAATTTCCAGAGATTTATATGAATTGCAACAAATAGCAGCACCGAATAAATTTTAAATACAATTTTAATGAACCGATGTTATTTCTCATCCGCGAGGCTCAATTACTATTTTTTGTTACTTTGCTTTCGACATGATGATTTATCTAAAGGAAGCAAGCCGAACTTAAATAATCTGAAACTCAAATTAATTAACAGATTCATCAACAAGAAAAATGTTTGCCTTCATCACTGATCATCCCCTCAATGAGTGTTTTTCCGGTTCCAACTTCTGTCACTCTTGCTTTGCCGTCGTCAGACGCGGTTACTAGCTTATCCCCACTCGGACTCCATCTGACACAATTGATGCATTCTAGCTTATTAATTTTCTTTTTGAATAAGGCAATTTCTTACTTGAATGCACATCATCATAGGTTCTCACGAGTTTATTCTCACGGCGATCATAAATCACAATGCTCTTATCCTCACCAGCAGCAGCCAATAAATTTCCGTCATTTGGGCAAGCATCAATCCACAGAGTACATTCTTATGGCAAATAAAATAAAAATACTACAAAGCAATAAAATATTACGTTTATCTAGTTGAATTGAACCTTTTAGAATCAAAGCCTTCTTCTCAGCGTCGATGACATTGACTATCTTCTGTTTAATTTTAACAAACAAGCAGAACTCTGAAGTAGTGGAAGCCCATCTGCAGCGATTATTAAGACCTAATTCAATTCGGTAACGAAAGATTGAAAGTTAATGGCCCAAATCGAAAGGAGAAATATCATAAATTAGGAACTTACTCCTATTGTGGGCTACTCTCAACGAGAAGAGACATTTCCCAGTATCAACCCCCGAAACCCAACATACGCCAGACCTGTCAATAGTTGCCGCATGCTCACCTTTCAGGTCAAAATGGAAATCTGTAATGTGATTCTCAAAGCCTATTTAAGGAATAATTAACTAACCGGCCAATCGAAGTGAAAGAAAAAAATCACATGTAGCTTCTACATAAATATCATCATTTTATCAACCTTTTGGATCTTGAGGGGCACTCAAGATCGGAGTATGCCATTTGGTCTTCCTAACAACTCTAGCGAATTGTCGGCCTTGGGACATGTCATTATCAATAGAAATTAGGTGGTAAGCCGTTTTGTTTCCTATAGGAATAACTCCCAAGAATTTTCTACGTGCGTTGTAGACTATGTTTCCGAGTCCTGTGCCTGGAGCATCATTTGGGTTCTTTGAAACAATAAATTGAAGTTACAGCCTTCGACTTCTTCAAAGGAGAACACTGGCTGAGCAATACTAAATTTAGCTGAAATATCAAAAATTGTTAAGGCTGCCGAATACTCATAGCTATGATGAAGCGAAACGAGTAGTGCCGTCCCTGGAATACCCATGACATGAGTCCAGGAGGCTTTTGCATGAAAATGATGAGATAATTACCTCTTTGAGTAGATTACCATCGTATATACATCGTACGGATCTCAATCGTGCTCCATCGATTTGGGTATACAGTTTTCCTGAGTCCAATACAACTACGTTTATTTTGTTACTATTGGTCGAACAAAACGCGAACAGGCTCGGAGTTCGAGATTCTAAGAAAGAGAATGAGTCTTTCTCAGTTTCAATTTCATCATGTGGCAACGAGAGCATGAAATTTTTGAGAGAATTCTGGTGTTGTTAAATAAATTTATTTTATAAAATCCTTATTTTCTATTCCCATAAAAAGCTTCGAAACTCAAATCGTATTGTGGTTATCAAGAGTTAAATGAGTTAAACTAACGTTGCTAACTGATTCTGAGTTCAGCTAATCAGTGTATCTAGAGCGAATTTAAATTCTTGCAGAGCAAATATTCTAAAATTCACAATAGAGTAGTTTTAACAAATGAATTATATTCTCTTAATTTCAATTTTAATTTTTCGACTTGCTAAATACTGATTTTCGATCCAAATTCAGAATTACTCTTCAAAGCGCACTCTTCCTCAATCTTGATGGTTTCATTATATAATAGTCCCAGCCGCTTTAAATTTTTCCAGAGACCGTTTTTGCCTAATACAAGCCCTCCTTTGTATCCAATCAAGTTCCTTGATAAATCCAGTTCTTCGAGGCTAATCCAACTGTGATTTGCTGCTAGCATAACCGCACCTTCATGGCTAATTTTATTCCCTGAAAGATCCAGCTTTTTCAATTTCTCCCAGACAGCTTTCTTACCAATCTCTATCGCCCCGATATCACCAATCCCGTTACCACACAGGCCTAGTTCTTCGAGATTTGACCAGGTTTGGTTCTGCGCGATAGCCACACATCCTCCGTCTCCAATATTATTCCCAAAGAATGACAGGAGTTTTAGCTTCGTCCAATTGGTGTTCTTCGCTATGGAGATGGCTCCAATTGAAGTGATATAATTATTTGCGATTCTCAGCTCACTGAGGTCCCATGTTTGATTTTCTCCGATCGCAGACGCGCCTTCATCGCCGATATTTGTTGAGCTTAGAGAGAGGATTTCAAGGTACTTCCAAATCGGGTTCCCTGCAATAAGTTTGGCTCCTTCACTACCAAGATTGTTCTGTTGGAGGCCTAACTCACGGAGATTTACCCATGTTGGGTTACTACATAATTCCTTGATGCCTTTAATTCCTATTTTGTTGTTTCCCAATTCAAGTTTTTGAAGAGACTCCCAAGATTTGTTCTTTGCGATCGCTATCGCTCCAAGGTCCTTGATTTGGTTACCTTTTAAGTAAAGTTCTTCTAAATAGGCCCAGGTTGTATTTTTTCCGATAGCAACTGCGCCTTCGACGCCAATTTTATTTTGGCCCAGTATTAGTTTCTTCAAGTTTTTCCATGCAGTATTGCTTGCCAGGCTTATAGCGCCTTCATTGCCGATCTGACATCGCGATAACCTTAGATCTTGTAAGTTAACCCACGCGACGTTGTTTCCGATAGCTGAAGCTCCTTTGTCACCGAGCTGATTTCCAGATAAGTAGAGTTCTTTCAGATTATACCAGGTTTTATTGCTTCCGATAAGTGCAATGGCATCATGGTCTAAACTATTAAATCTGAGACTGAGTCGTTCGATATATTTCAATTTTTCGTCATGAAGTATCTCCGAAACTCCTTCAGGACCTATACTCTGGTTGTCAAGATCAAGATGTATGATCTCAGTTGTTGTTGATGTTGTTTCTGAGTTTTTTTCCATGATTTTTTTTGTTGGTTTGCTTTGATTTGGATTTCTTTCGATAAATTTAATTCAAATCAGAAACTGATAGCAAATGTACAAGAATTGCTGGACGCTGCAACCAGATTACAGGTTGGGATGCAGCGCTCATCTTGTCCTTCAAAATGAGCCGTTTCTTTAGCATAGTTCCATTAACCAGTGTGAATGATCTAATATGGCTAGAGAATTTGTAAGCATCAAGTCAGAGCTTATACCGTTTGCTAGATTAAGGACTTTCTGAAATCTGGATCGCGATTAGTGATCAATATTAGTTTTCCAATGAATATTAACTGATTCTATGTAAAATAGCAGGAAACGATATTGCTACTAAGTAATTCAAATACAATCTGATAAGATTTTTCTTGGATGCAAATTAGAATCAACCGTATCGAGCTTCACAAAAAGAGAGATCTATTCATGAAAGTCGCTGATTCTTTAATCATATTCGCTATTCAGACATAATTTTAATAACATGTAGCAGAGACCATATTATCCAAAAGGCGATCCTCACTCAAGCTGAGGCAGTTTTCTTCAGTTTTCGCTCAGAATAGTTCAGACAATCTACAGGATATTATACCTTTTATGCGTATCTTATGATATAGAAATCCTTCACATCAATTACACCAATTATCAAAAGTCGAATTTGGAATATACACTTAGAAAGTCGTTGGTTTCTTGACTTCAGAGTAAAATATCGAAGGTGAAAAGCTCGATTTCCAGTTTTGGATGTCTGGTTCCTTTCTTATTCTGATTTGAACTGTTTTATTGAACTCTTAATTTTCGATAAAATTTCCGATGAACAAATATAAACTTTGCTCAGTATAACATAACAGAAAATAACATAACAAGGCCTCCTCTCTCCAACGAAAAGTGGTGATGCATTGTGACTACTGTCATTGTGGGCTCGATTTTCGTGTTGTTCTGAGCAAGTGTAGCAGGATTCTAAATATAGAAAGGGAGTTTTTGAAAAATTTGTTCGAAAGAAATCGGACTTCCTGATTTCATGACGAGAAGTCGAAGTATTCATAGCCATATGCGAAACTTGAAGAAAGTACTCAAGCTTTGTCATTTAAAATTGTCATTGATGCACTTTATTCCAATGCGCTATTCCGCTTTATGCTTCAGATTGTTATTGATCCATTCAATTTTATACACGAATTTATTCACGATTCTCGCTCTGCTGAGATTTTATTTTACCAGTTCAAATCGATTTTGAGCGCAAAATGATTCGATTAAAACAATAGAATACATTTGAAGTTGAGAATTATAAAGCATAATAATTCCAATTAACCTTTCAAAAAATCTTAAAAAATCGGCAGTATTTTAATTGAATGAATTTCATTCATCAAAATAACTCGAATTACACAAATTACCGCCATACCAATCTTCCATTCAATATCGAATCTCATAGAACGGTTCAATAGTTCTGACGAAAAGTTAACCTTTGCCTATTTAAGCGAGCAAATTTTGAGATTTAAAATAAAAACAAAAAAATTTCGAGCTTGTGTTTGGCAAGCCGAAATGAATCGGCTGAGCCCTTCCCAAATTTTATAGGTGTAAGAGTGTGATCGAACATCTCCATTACAGGTGTTTGCTTCAGGTCTTTATATTAGGTTAGGCCTTGTAAACCTTTCATAACCGTATATATATCTTTTTTTTAATACCTAACCTAATGCGAGAGGTGTGAAGTGAATTCGAGCTGAACTGAAGGAGATCAAGTCTGAGCCAGCGTGAAAAGAAGCTTTGAAGGCAGTCTGAAAGGGGATATCAAGGTAAATATCTAATGTCAAAACGACTATATATTGTAATAGTTTTGCACATTTTTGGTATGATAGTTGTGCTTTGTTGTATTTAAATGAAAGTTTCTCTTTTTTTAGTTGCTATTAATAAATGTCGTTGTATTATTTGAAGATCTTTTCTTTTCTGAAATTTCTAATTGCGAACAATTGAATCCTTATCGCTTCATCAATGTGTGCTATTAAGCTTTCATGCTTTAAAATGGCAGAAATCTTTCAGTTTAAACTAAAGTTTCAACATAAAGTTCTAAATCTCTAAATTAATACGGAAATCTGCTATTTTTCTTTCGAGATCCCCTCTGATCTCTTCTTTGCATGGCACCCTAATCTTCGTGCTAAATTCCCATAGGGAGATAACTCCGATTCTAATTAATAAAAAAAAATGCTTTCAAAACCCTGCACGAATCCATCTTTGCTCGTTAAGCCTTTGCAAATAGAGATTTTCATTTTCTGCGCGACTCGTGTAAACCCAAGTTCAACACACAGTTAGCGAAATTTAATACTTTTCCTCAGTTTTCTTAAAGCTATTCCTTTTTTTTTGGGCTATGAAACTTCTTTATTATCTTCACGACGAAAACCAACATTTTTAGACACAATGAACAACATACATTTTGCTTAGACTCATTCTATTTCACTAAGACTCCTTTAAGACTTCGGTTCCTCTTCAATCATCTTAAGATCAGAAGGTGGCTCATTTCCGATATACTCGACTTTAATCTTCTTATGGAAATGCTCGAGTTCGACGGACACCTTCACCCAAATGCGATCAAAGATTCTCTGCGTCTTTCCTTTCAAAATAATTTCCTACAGCCCAATAAACCTCACGTTATAAGCAAACAACTTACGCTCACAATCTTCGGTCCAGTTTCTCCCACTGTCGCTACAAATTGTTTCGCATTGAGCTTTTCTTCTTCAGGACTGAATTGAATGAACCCTTCCAGACCGTACTTCGGAATCACAACATTCACGCCGTTTGTTTGAATACTGGAGATCATGCCCGGCTCAATAACAGTTTTTCCCTATGAAAGTTAGGTGATGAGCCTCAAATGGCAAATTACTCTGAAAAATAGGTATGTATTGTAATCTGAAGAAGCTCTGCTCGCGTTTCTCGCATTTCGATTTCTCATGTTCATCTTATCGCAGAGTCTCGTGAGTCTTTGTTTATTACACATGTTCTTGGGAAGCGATTCGAGGTCGATAGCAGCCGCGAGAAGCCTATGGACGAGGACGTCAGCGTATCTTCTAATAGGAGATGTGAAATGAGTGTAGACTGAAGCGGCAAGACCGTAATGGTGGAACTCAGGGTAGTCGTAGTCAGCTGTTGAGATATACGTAGCCTAGGGCACGTTTAGATGATGGTGTCTGTCTTATAATTACCTCATTCATGCAACGAGTCGTCAGAATTCTAACGAGTTTATTAAAGAAAGGCTCATCTTTTCTTTGAATGGCGTCAAGACTATCAGCGAGATTCTTGGAGGTCGAGTAATCCATGTTATAGCCGAGTTTTTCCAAAAGTTGGGCGAATTCCTTCATTTGCTTGGGTTTAGGCGTGGAGTGTCTTCGGAGTACTGAGTTTGAGGGGAAATGATAAAGGATTTTTTCAGCAACAGCGATGTTGGCGAGAAGCATGAATTCTTCGACGAGATAGTTGGTTTCGAGCATATCGTAGAAAGAAACGTCGGTTGGATTGTGAGTTTCGTCATCAAAGGAGAATTTGACTTGAGTCGAAGCGAGGGTCAAGGCACCGTTTTGAATACGTCTTTGTCTGAGGATTTTTCCAATGCGATAGAGTCCTCTAATAGATTCGGTAAGCTCGGAATGGTCTTCCTTATCGTCAAGTCTCTGTTGGGCCTCTTTATAGGTCAGAGAGGCCTTGGAAAGAATAATCGATTTGAAAAAGTCGACTTTCACGACTTTGGCGTCATTGGTCATTTCCCAAACAACTGAGAACGCAAGACGCTCGACGTCGCATTTCAGCGAGCAAAGTGTCTCCGTCAAAAGCTTTGGAAGCATGTCAGTTCTTCTGCCGACCAAGTAAACTGTGGTGCAGCGATTTGCTGCTTCGAGGTCAATAGCGGTGTCTGGTCTGACATAGTACGTGACGTCAGCGATATGGACTCCAATCTAAATTGCAGTAATTTAGCAACAATGAGCTTTAATAGAAATCATAATGTGTATTACTTCGATATTGCCATTTGGAAGAACGCGACTGTGCAAAGCATCATCGATATCTTTACATCCAGGAGGATCGATAGAGCACTAGCAACGAATAAGGGATGCTTCTAAGAGAGTCTTAAAAGGGTTTACGATATTATAAGAGCGGAGGTCCTTTCTAACTTTGTATTCTTGCTCAGGTATCTGCCATTTTTCCTACAACAGAGAAAGAGTTCATTTAAAACTACTCGTGCAAGAATGCAATTACTCCTTCAGGAGGAAGACAGTCATAAACTTGCTTTGAGAAATTTCGAAGCTCAACGTTATGTTCGAGGAGGATAACTTTCTGTTCCGTGTCCAAATCGCCAATGTCTCCTATAACACGGACGAAATGACCTCTTGGGAATTTGCTTGAGATGCTCCAAGAGTCGAACTTAGCAACTATCTTCTTAGTTTCGAGTATTTTCGCCTAGGACAATCAATTTGCTGTTTTTGTTTCCCGTGGTTAAGAGTGATTTACGTTCTTCAATGAGATCAAAATTGGAGGGTAGCGAGAATCTGCTGGGATAAACTCTCTCACTGTTACACTTTCCTCGATGTCCATTGTTTCCTCTCTTGGTTTCAACTGTCCGCAGAAGTTTCTCTGGATACGCTTTACGATACCTATTCAATCACAATGATGAGGAATATTATTAGAAAAATATGAGTACCGACGACTCTGCCTGCAGGCGTGAGGTTCTGTTTCACAATCCTTTCAATTAGCTTCTTCAACGTTTCATTCTCCTCGACCTCAACGGGATGGGCGCTTTCAGTGCCTGCACCAATAACGTCTTCTTCATCTTCGAAAACAGCCTCTTGTACCGTGACCCATTCTTTAGAATTCGATTGAGTTAGCTCAAATCGTTTGAAATTTGGCACAAACCTGATTCTGGAAGAAGCTTAATGCCGACAACATCTCCATTAAGAGCTCTGTTCAGATTATTGAGTCCCTTCAGTTTTATTTCGATACCGTATTTGGGAATAAACGCGCGACCTGGGGCGGTTAATGATTCAGAATTTGCCATTAAATGGATATTGTACCATCCTCATAATTGTTGCGATTGACTGCGACTTTTCCTTGGAATATCTCTCCTGCTCTTATGGCGTTCAGAAGGTCAGTCTGGTTCATATGAGCGTCATAAATCGCCTTTTTCTCTTCTTCTGGCTCGATATCCATCTGGCTATGCTCCTCGAAGCCCAAATAGTCGATCAAGTCGGGGTAATCTCCACAGTAAGTTCTAAATTTGAGTTAAATTGGTTAAAAAATTAGACGAATCAGGCTTATTATACTGGATAAACTCGAATATGGTGCAGCCTTTGACATTCTTTTCTTTAGCGCTTTCCAGCATTTTAAATGAGTTCGAAATAAATAGCACGTCAATATTATATTGCTTAAAAATGAGGTTAAGCCAACGCAACCAGTTATATTATCTTTACTGCGCAGTGCTTTGTGTACCATTCAGCAGCAACGATAATCGCTCGTTCATTTCGAGCCGCAAAAGTTTCATTTGGCTGTTTTTCGACATATGTAGCCTTGAAGAACTCGTTATTGAAAACGTAAAACTTCCTATGAGTTTCTGCTGTGATCAAGTTGCGTAGGGTTTCAAATGTCTGTTGGTTTCTTTTGTGAAAAGGGAAATTTAGGCATTTCTTAATGGGAAAGGCTACTTTAAGCGAATTTCTTCCAATACAGTCTGTAAAACAACGACGTTGTTCAGTATTGGGCAGTTTTCGATGAGGTCGATCTGGTTAAGGAAGGTGTTAGCGTCCAGGATATAGATAAACTTCTCGTTATCTGACTCTAAGTCAAGAATGCCTATAATGATATTCGGAGTTATGCACGAAGATGGGAAGAAAATCACCTGGATTTTCTAAACTTTCTTGGCTCTTCTTCAAACCTGATGGTATGTCATCGCGGAGATATGTTTCTTGAACGATCTTCGAGATACGCCCTTTGCGGGTTTTGCGGAAAGATATTTTCTGTGAGTTTTGCATTGCGAAATTTATTTATTTAGAATCACCTAATTTCTTATTATGCTCTCTTAGAAAGGGAATAGCTTGTTTTGTAATATCCTTGAAGCCAAATTTGCGAATGCAATCAGATAGAAAATAGATTCGAGCATTTGAGGCGATGATATTCTTTACTGATACTCACCTAGCTCTAAATATTTTGTAAGCTCGGTGAAAAAGATGTCCAAATTGATGGAAAGAGTGCAGTGTGCTATTCTGATTTTGAGTGCGTAAGCAATTGCAGAGATACTATTGACGAGCGCCTCTCAGGATAGAACGATAAAAGTAGTAGACTTTAAGTCTGAGAAGATTATTCACACAGCAGAGACTCCAGATAGACCCCATAAATCATTGCTCAAAAACTTTCATTATTCTTATTGAAACGATAGGTACAGTGATGTCCATGTGTTTCCTCTAAAAAAGTTAAAAAGTTCAAGTGCCACCGATATATGGTGGCGAAGCGATTATATATTATTTGTTGAGAATGATAAAATTTCCATATCTTGCCTTTTTTATTTTAGGGTGTAGATAAGTATTACATGCAGACAAGGCAGTAGATTATCTCACAGAGCATTTTGAATACTCCTTCTACTATTTATTTGATGATAATTGTATGGGAACGGGATTTAATTACGACAAAAAATCGAGAAAATTAATCACAAGCTGACCTCTTTTGGGTTATGATTTTTTTTATCGAATAGTTAAATTAAGTTAGCAGAATTCGTTTTGGCTTTAAAGAAATCTTGTTATGAGCCTGAGAAGGCGTGAGCAGTTCTTAAATAAACCAACTTGTAGCAACAGCTTTAATTATTCGAGTCTGCTTCTCCACAATGCAATTACTCATGAATATTGATATTGTGAGTTAATTAACGTTAAACTTCACTCACTCCACACTCAAATAAACAGCGAGAGACGATGATGCGACAAAACAACACCAGTAAGCAGCTTTTGAAAAACACATTGCTCTTTACATGCCTTACAGAACCTCTCTTTCTTATTCTTGAGACTAGCCTTTAATCCTCTTATGATTCAATATCTAATTTCAAATAGAAAATGTTTCCGAAGCTTCTCGAGAGTTACTCGCCTGGAGCTCAAGAACAAACAACTACATCACCATTACTAACCCTGAAACTGAACAGGAATACCCGTTTTAACGGAGTTCAACTGAAAAAGAGACGGTATGTTTCTATTCTAATTTAATCTTTAGAAAGAACATGAGAACTCATTATTTCCAAAGGTGAGTTTAGCTGGACTCATCTGAAAGAGATTCCGAACACAGACCCTCTCGTCTCTCTCCATCATTCCCTCCGCTGCGCCAATTTGGAGATCTTCAACGTTTCACAAAGAGGAAAAGCGAGCAAGGTCTACTTCTTTGAAGAGGCTCTCGGAGGTAAAATCATATTGTCATCCTTTCTGTTGCTATTAAAAGACTTCTTTGAAAAATATTTCCTCAGCCCTTTAATTTATTATTGCTTTTAGCTTTTCCTCTCATTGTAGTTACTAGCAGTGGTGATATCACGTATAATACCAGGAAAGGTCTCCTTGGTGCGATCTCGCTGAAAGGAAAAATATCTTATCACTTATTCAAAATAAATCCCAGTCCCTTGAAAGTTGATGAGATCGGAAAGCTTTGTCGAAAGACCGGGTGGCATTATGATGATATTAATTAAAGTAATTTGAATTGTTCTTTGCTGCCGAAAGGCAATTTTAATGCTCTCTTTTTTCCTAGGCAATCGGGTAACTGGTCTTGACTTTGACCCCAGCGGAGAGACTGTAGCGACTCTTTCCAGTATGGGAGATTGTATAGTTTCAGACTTAAATACCGATTACTCCACATTTTGTCTGAAGATGAATATGACCAATCCTCATGGTAGCTTGGCCAGGATTTCTTTATTTTACGTAATTAATAGTTTAGACGTTGAAGGGCGTTGCAGATGGAACATTAATTCTGAGGAGCCTTTGCTATTCATCAAATATGATCGAAATCAGCTTCATGTGCTAGACGTTGAGAAGAAAGCTTCACACTGAAGAACCCAATACAACTTGAGAGAAGCGAAGGTAGTTGTTCCTTGTCTTTAATAAGAGGACATTTTTGAGAGTAATGCATGAATTGTTAATAATTATTTTACCATTATCATTCGAGCTTTCATAATATTGAGCCGAAGTACACTTGGTGGATAGATGTTTGTCCGAACAACGGAAACTTACTCGCATCTGGTGGCCAAGACAATAATGTAAAAATTTATGATAGGAGAGAATCTAAGATCGTTAAAACCTTTGATGGACTTTACTCAGGTAACATCTGTCAATTTTGCTCTATTTATAATAAGAAATGCTACTTTTGATTTTCTTTTCATGAATAATTAAATGCAACATTTCGTTGAATTGGTAATGTGTGTTCTAGATGGGGTGCGGTGCGTGAGGTGGAATGGTAGCGGAGATAGGCTAGCAAGCGCCTCTGTCGTTTCAACGATAAAATTATTAGATGTTAAGGCTGAAAAGGCCGTTTACGTTGGATCCACTTCAGATAAGAGTACTTAACAGATTAATCTTGAATCCCCTTAATTACTTTCTCGTCTCTTAGAACCGGCCATGTCGATATGTTTCTTCTAAAACAGCTGCGATAATACATTAGGAATGATTAATTATATATTGTCCCTGTAACTTTATATACTTGCAAAAATTACAAACCAAGATTTACTCTATAGGACTGAGGAATAAATAGGCAAAGATTTGTGTGAGGGATGTAATTAATAACCTTATTTATCTGAAAAGGAATATATCTATTTTTTCCCTGCGAATAGCCTTTGACATTCAGTTGGTTACTAGTAACCACAACGAAGGTCAAAGAAAATGAGACGGCCAACACCAATCAGCGTCCTGTAGAGGTTATCTTACTATTTAGTCTTATACTAGGCGTTCAGTGACTTTTAAAGAATGAAACTTTATTCATTCAGTCTCTGTGATGAGTGAGCCTTGCAGTGATCTCTGTTCAAAGTTTTTCAGAAGTTAGAGAGTTGATTTTTGTATTTGATTTTAGGTTCAATATGCAATAAGGAAGAAAACGTTTTACCAACGAGCATTAGGAGTCATATGCATTCCCAAAAATCAAACAGATATTGGAGCTGGGACAAAAATGCTCGATATCCATAATTATCAAAGCGGAAATCTCATTCATGTTCAATGCAGTAGTTTTCAAAATAATAAAAATTAACACTCAAAACATTTTTTTTTTGAGATGCTCTCAGCGAAGAAGACTACAAAATCTTTTAACATTTCATGAGAAATCTGCAATTACCCTCAGAAAATAATTTTTTCTTCTAAAATCTATTGTGCCATCAAGCTCGCGTTGTTTGAGACGATTATTAGAACGTTCAATTGGCTAACGAATTAAGAGTGCTAGGTTTGCGTGAGGGATTAATGTAATTGTTTTTTTACGCTTTTCTGTTTCGTTACAATTAGAGAATGAGAAAATGGAAACTATTTTACAAAATTAATTCTAGTTGTCTCGGTCAGTAGAGAATAATTCAATGAAATTTGGAGCAATAAGTGCATGTTGAAAACATATAGAAAAGTATAAGACCATGTTATTCTTTAGAGCTGTTCATTTTAATAATTGAACCTATCAAACACAACTCCCAGCAATATTCTGCTGGAAGACGAATTGATTTTTTTTTTTTATGATTTAGTTTTAGTGTCAAAATTTTGCTGTCTGGCGAAGTCCTGTATAGCTCTTTCTCTTAAGAGCCTTATGAATGCCTCCAAATCCTGTAAGTGACCATTTCTTCAAGGTTCTTTCACAAATATTATTGAGAAAATTGTTGGAATTTTAAAAAGTCTATATGGATGACTGGACGCTGCTACCTTGAATCACCTGAGAAATAATTCTTCTAACCCAAGAAATTGGATGCGATATCCAGTCAGAATCTATTACACTGCTCAGCTATTAAGTTACCAAAAAAAAAAAGAGATAGCGATTAAAAGTCAAAATGATGTGTTAATCTATATAAGTTCTCTCTCTCTATACTACTATCAACCCCTAAGCCTATCAAAAACAATGAAAAACCGCAATTGGCACCAATTTATTATCAATGATGTCAGCAATGGGAAAAAAGTATTTATTATACTAGAGAGATTGTCTGAAAGTTTAGAATAAGTATGAAACCCATATCAAGTACAGATGCGTTCGAAAAGAGAACTTGTACACGTATTTTATTATTTTTTTGAGTCTTCTTCCTTGGCATCTAGAAATCTAATTTCAGTTCAAAGAAAAACACCAAACCTTCTTTTTTCGAAATTGATTAAAATAACAGGAACATTTAAAAGAATGTTTTGCAGAGTTTCTATCAGTGAGCGATAACAACAAGCTCTGATGAATGATTGACTGCAAATCGTCAACAGTAAGTCTCTCTATTTATTTATCGAAAATAGAAGATTTATACTGATTTGCTGCTCTAATTAATTCACTGAGAAAAACCTGTAAACAAACCTCAAAAATTTAATATAGTCCAGTCCACTTATAATTGAGACGAGTATTACTGAATCCGCTGATGAAACATAACTTACGCTGGTGGAAACACTTAATCCAATTAACCTACGGATTTCACGCAGTAGATTGACAATTAATCTCACGCCCGTTAGTGTGGTAACAATTGTTAAATATCAGCGCCGTGCAAAAGTGTTCATCAATATGACTTTAGTGAAGAAAACAGCACAGGTGCACCAGCGTGTCACAAATCGTGAGAAATTGCTCGTCGTTTTCTGAGCCATGAGTCAGATGTGATGAAGTGTCCCTTTCAAAAGGTCAAATGATGATATTTCTATCAGTCATTAAAATATCAAAAGCCACTAACCAATTTTCCAATAACACGGTCGAAATTTACACCAGCTTCAAGACAATTTAGAAATGCGGTTAATAATAATTGAAATATGGTCAGTGTGAAGTTTTTATTTAGTAAAACACAGATTTTATATTTGACAGATTTTTTGGCAGTGCCTTGATCATTTTATAAGCAGCCCCTCGCTGAGCAATAATCAATAAAACAAATCGCAAGGAAAACAAGGAAAACAACATTTTCAACACAATTATCATCAAATGAACGCCAGTCAACAAACAAGTTCTTCTGCTAACAACAGCTTTGAAGAAATTTATGAACAAGCTGATTTATTTTTGGACAGTGTTGATTTTAACATTGTCATGCCAGAGCCAACAAGAAAAACCTTAACAATAAGACAAGATACAAACGAGAGTCTCCCAGCAAGGACGCTGAGTGCTCCTGCAAAGATTGAGAATACATTCGATTTGAAGTCTGTGAAAGAGTCTCCATTGATGCTGAGAAGAAAATTAGCTGTTTCTACAAAAATTACTATTGTTGCTTAAAACAACAGCTGAATTTTTTTCGTATGATCGACTTCTACGGCTTTAATTGATAATTAATACTCATTTGTTGCATTTTCCTTTGGCGCATCAAATGTTTTACCCAACTTTTGAATTGTGAAATTCATACTCCTTTCAATCCAAATTTGGATTAACACAACTTGGTCTCTCCTTAGAGTTAAGAAACTTTTTTTCTTTAATTGTTCGTTTAATTTTTTAGAACTTTCTATTGAAGAAGCCGCAAAAATAACCTACTTTTTTATTATTTTAATTTGTCTTTCTATTGTAATGACAAGGAGGAAAGAATACTGAAATGGGCTCCTGATTTTAACTCCTCTCTAAATATAGCAGACCTCTTTTTGGTGACTGCAGGCCCAATAAGCTTTATTCAGGAGATTTTCAAAGGTTATAGAACTTATTTGAAATACAAAATTAATTAGAGGACTCCATTTAAGAGATTTGAGAGTTGTATGTGGTGTTGCTCTGAATTTACTTGCTTTTAGCTCACTGAGGTTATTTTCCTCTATATTTGTAATGTGAAATTATCAACCGGCTTAAATTTAAAAGAAATTAATTTTCGTAATTCTGAAACGATGATTATTCAGAGAATTATCACCTTTCTAATTATTGTTTTTGAAACAGCCTTCGTTCTCTTAATTTTGTTGTACTGTATTCCCTGTTTCCTTTGTATAGCGAAAGCGATTTTACTTTTACTTTTACAAGCGCTAACACATATGTTAAATCAGCAAATGTTGTTGCTTTCTCAATTGTCTGGGTGTCATGCAGGGGGATCCTTGTTAGACCACAAATGAGCCAACTTCCCTTTACAATCTCCATGAAAAATTGAACTTTCCTATCGTAACTGGCTGTCCTAAGCACAAATCCTCTTGGCTCATACATAATTTTCCAATATATTTTTCTACACTATAGTCGTGATTTAATTCTTCTCCCGATCACTCAGATGAGTCCTCATGAAAAATGGTTGAATCTCATTCTCTGAAGTTTCTTTAATGTCTTTCAATCATCACATTCAAGAGAAATCAACTCCTTATGTTAACATAACGATATTTCAGTATTCAGGCAACCTAATAAATGTAGGGGCTGGGAGCATAATCTACATGTGGTGCAAGCCCTATTGATGTCGTTATATTGATAATTGAAGTAAGCAACACGACGGTAATCACATCTAAGGAACGCTTTACCAAGTTTTTCATATCAAGTGAAATTTTCCCGACACATGAATATTGAAAAATTTTGTCTGAGAGAAATATCAAGTTGCTATGATTTCGTGATGAGAACATGAAGATGTTACTAATTAACTCGTCATAACACTCTAGTAATTACGGTATCATGAGATGCTAATGAAGCTCACATAGAAATAGTAGCGCTTCTTTTTTTGAACTAGCTTCAAAGAATAGGGTTTTTTAGAAAAATAGCTTCTAATTATATCAGTCAAATGCAGCAGCCAACTTTCGCTTACTGCTTGAAAGCAAAATTAAAGCAGTGATCGCAGCAATTTCTTTATTAGAATAAAGAAGTGTTTCTACTGATCAGCGTGTTATTTTTATAGCTCACATTAAAAAACCTGGCAAAAAACCTTTAATTTTTAATAAAATCTGTCGTTTGCAGTGGGATGATATACTGAATCCGCTGACGAAACAAAACTTGCACTGATAAAACGCGTAAACCAAATATTTTCGTTGTTTTAGGCAGTGAATTGTCAAATAATTCTCTTCCCGAACTGCAATTCACCGATATCTTTATACCAACGCTGCCTGATTTCAGCAACAAAACTCGAGGGAAATGAGGGAAAATGTGAGCTGATGATGAGAATCGGGAATTCTCAAAATAAAATGCTTGTTTGTTAAACTATGAGTCAAGGGCCTTTGGGATCCATTGGCAGTATCAAGTTCTGACAGTTTCTATCCGTCATTATCAAATCAATCATCACTAACCGATTTTCTAATTACACAACTGGGAATTCTACCAGTTTGAGGCCGAATAAATGTGAGGTAAATATAATTTGTAACATTGTCAGTACTAAGTTTTATACGGTTTTTCTACAGAATCTAATAATGACAGAATTTTTGGCAGTGAGTTGATTATTTTATAAGCAGACGCTCGTTGAGCAATAATCATTAAAAAAAAATCCAAGTTAAACATTCATTTCAGTACAATTACCATAAAATGAACGCCAGTCAACAAACAAGTTCTTCTGCTAACATCAGCTTTGAAGACATTTATGAACGAGCTGATTTATTTTTGGACAGTGTTGATTTTAACATTGTCATGCCAGAACCAACAAGAAAAACCTTAACAATAAGACAAGATACAAACGAGAGTCTCCCAGCAAGGACGCTGAGTGCTCCTGCAAAGATTGAGAATACATTCGATTTGAAGTCTGTGAAAGAGTCTCCATTGATGCTGAGAAGAAAAGTAGCTGTTTCGACAAAAATTACTATTGTCGCTTAAAAAACAGTTTGATTGTTTTGTTATTTTCCTACTCAGTCATATATAATATCCCTCGTATTTATATTCGTTTGTTGCTTTTTCTCTAGTTATAGCAGCAAATGATTCATTGGTACCTTTAAATGGTAAAATCCATGACTCTTTCAATCCAATTTTTGGATGATCAAAACAAATTTGTCTTTCTCTCGGGGTAAGAAAAGTTATTTCGATAACTTAAGCAGTACTATTGCAACAACTTCAGAGTTTGCTGTTACTGATACACTTATTCCGAAATATAGTGAATTAGTCAGAACTCATCAATCATAGTAATTTCTTCCTGAGACGCTAAGAGTGGGAAAGATCAAATCGACCGCCAACTAGATAACCAGTATTTGATAGTTTTCTTATGAATTAATGGTATTAATGGTAGAAAGAGATACAGCTTTGTTCATGAAGAAATTGAGGAAAGAAATTGTGAGAAAAGTTTTGAAAAGCATCCCTCTTTCTTCAAGTTTTTGCAGATATCGTGAAGTATAGTAAAAACCAGTAGCATTATCTTTTTTCCGCAGAAAAGCCAAACTATCTCTCTCAAAGAAACCCTAAATTCTCGGAGCTACAGCAATAAAAAAATTGTGGGAGCCCTCAGAATCTATTCAAACACGAAAGGTTTTTCATTTTTCGAGGCGAAAGCTACATTTCTTCGGCACTCATCAATACCTGCTGTTAGAGAAATTTTTGATCGAATATCCACTGTGAGCGGTGATTGGGATCAAATAGCTCGAAGAAATCACTCACAAACAGCGACTACTATCAGCAAAATTTACAAACGAACTACTTTGATTTGAATTTTCTTACAATTAGAAATATTATCACCAATCTAGGCAATTACGATTTGCTACCACTGACGACACCTAAAAAGGCGCTGGAGAACAATTTAAACTCTCAAAGAAGATTCCAAGGAAATTTTTTCAACTTAAGTAAAGTAGCAAATATATGAAAAATGCACATATTCTTGAAAAATTTTAATTAAAGTCTTTGGTTGAGGAGCTGCTTCCCAACAATTGATTCCAGGTCCTCCTTTGTTTTCCATCTTAATGATGCCAAAATATTGATACTAATTTTAGAATTGAGCACTAATTGAGAAAAAACCACCGAAATTCAGATCCTCTTGCTCTTATTCAGTGCTCCTGTGAATCAATAGAACGCTTCGCTAAGTGTTTGTTGACTATATTAAGCACTTTTCCTTGAATCTGTTGTTAAATAAATTAGAGTGATTATTAAATAGAAGACCAGCTAATCAGACAAAAACTTGGCTGAAAATTTTATTCTAAAAAATGCAAATGAGAAGTTATTAAATGACAGCATTGAAAAAAATTTATTCTATTGGTTATATTATATCTACCTCATATCCCAAAGCTTGAAACAGGCCTGAGCCTCCCTTAGCAGCATACTGAGACATTTAAAGAGCGAGAGCTCCGGAAAAGCGGTATTGGACAGTTTAGTCGCTCTGTAGTTAGAAAAAAGCATTCTTAGAAATTGACAAGTTCAATGTAAATGTTTTCAACTAGAAAGATACTCTGGTTGGAACACTGTCTCTGATGAAGTCTTATTTCTCTTGCTTAGAATGTTTTTTTCCCCCAATTTTGGATTTTTTCTTAGAGATGAGTAGAGACCGAAATTTAATCAACCTGCTATATATTAAATTTAATAAATGAGAACAGAATCAAGATCGAGTGTGCTGCTTTATTAAATGAAATCTGATGAATTGAATTGGAAACAACTCATCCGTTGAAACTCAAGTTACAAGTGAGTCAATGATGGCTTTGGAAAGGCATCATTATTGTTGTTGCTGCTTTTATAATACCTTCAAGCCAGCAATTAATCACGAACGCCACCGCGAAATTAAATTCTAGCAACATAAAGTTGAAGGAGAGGCTGTTTTAACTTATACATGATTAATTATGTTCGAAGTTCCTTTTACCTTCCAGATTTTCAATTTTTTTGGTTTTGGCTCAAGCAGATATAAGCGAAACTCTAATAAATTTTATATTGTTAATTAAAAAGCTTGAGTAGAGGTAGTATTTTCTTTTAAAATCTTCCAAGGTCGACAAGAAAGGATTTCAATGAAACATCTCCTTTGCTCTCTGATCTTCATATTGTACTTCTTGGGAAGTCAAGCAGCATGTGTATCCGATGTCCAGTGTTTAGGAGGAAGATGTCATCCTTCTCTACAGGAATGTGTAGATTGCCTCTCTAATGCTGACTGCACCTCTTCGACGGCAGGAATTTGTGACACAGGCATCAATGAGTGTGTGCAGTGTACATCATTCTTGCATTGCTCAGCTCCAGAAGCCGTTTGTTATATGAACGAATGTGTAGAATGTAGCGTAGACTCCCACTGCACGTCAACAACGAATTCCAAATGTGATCAAAGCACCAACACCTGCACCTCATGCACTGTGAACATTGATTGTCACTTTCCACTCGAAACCATTTGCTATGTCGACACATGTGTACAGTGCCTCGTTAACACAGACTGCACATCACCGTCAGCGGCGAAGTGCTCCTCGAAAGTATGCGTGCCCTGTACGAGTCAAAGTGATTGCGGGCACTTTATTCTCGAAAATAAGTGCTTGACAACTACTTCACCAGCGCAATGTGTGCAATGCCGCAATGATGTAGATTGCAGTGGAACTACCCCCAAATGTTCACCTACTTCTTATACTTGCGTTGAATGCCTGGCTGATACTGACTGTACTACAGTAACTGCATCAAAATGTAGTTCGAATACCTGCACACCGTGTACAAGCCACTCACATTGCCCTTTCCCAACGACGTCTCGCTGTTCAATAGCATTGGCAATGTGTGTGGAATGCTTATCTGATTCTGATTGTGGTGGAACAAAGCCAAGATGTTCCACTTCAACTGGCGCATGTGTACAATGTCTCTCCAATACCGATTGCTTTTCTTCTGCAGCATCAAGTTGCTCATTAGTATCACCAACAGCTAATACCTGTATTACATGCTCTCAAGATCAGCATTGTACTCATATAGCAGGAAAGAACAGGTGTAATACAGGGCTAGGGGAATGTGTAGAATGTATGGAGAATAGTGATTGTCCCTCTCTATATACTTCTTCTCAATGCGATCACACAACCAACACATGTGTCAATCCCTCACCTAGTAGCTGCGAGAGTAACCCTACATTATGTCTCGGAACTGACTATCCTCTCTGCGATACTACCAACAATCGCTGCAGAAAGTGTGCTGGAGATCCATCTTGCACGAGTCAACTCTCTACCGTCACCAACGAAATTCTTCAAGACTTCTCAAATCTGAATCTAGAGTCGCTATCACCGTCATTGGTTTCACCTCATTCCTACTCTTGTACGACTTGTTCGGATAATGGAGTTTGTCAATATCAGCAGGAGTATCTCGAAAATAGGTGTCTCTGTAATCAAGGATGGACAGGAGCTCAATGCAGTCTCAGTACACAGCAATCCCGGGAGGTTTCTGAATATCAATATCATGTTCTTCAATCTCTCCTCCAGGTTGTTCAAAATTCTTCGTCGTTGACTGATATGGATGTCTCCTCTGTCAGTGCCATTCTTGAATCAGTTTCAGCTTCGAACATGGTAAGCAACGAAACTCTTACCCAGTTGCAACTAAAAATCGCAGAGGTAACGCTTCAAAAAATCAAGGATTCTGGTAACTATTCGCTCCTCACATCAGCAGCGGCGCAGAATCTTGCAGATTTTGCGAGTAATATTCTTCTGATGGTTTTTCAAAACGACTGCTTACTGACAAAAGATTCCACTAAACAGACTTATAATGATACTCTGCAGCTCATGCAGGATATTAGTTTTATTACTGCGCAAAACCTTCCAGAAGCAAATAGTACTTCTAATTCCTCAACGGCTCTGATTTCCACAGACTTATTCAAACTACTTATCATGAGAGGCACTCTAGGACAACTCTATCAATCTACTCCAGTCTCGTTTTCTGATGATACTCCAGCTTTCCAATTAACTGGAGATCTCAATGCGTCAACCCAAAACGAAAAGATCGATCTCTATTCTACAGTTTGGAATCAAAGTATTATTGAGTGTCCAAATGCAACTCAACCGTCCCAAGCAAACCAAATCACTTTCCAAATCAATAAGCAGGGTTCTAATGAAACTTTTGCGACCTCTCAAACAACGCAGCTAAGGATCTATTATCCTATGGGAAGTAAGAATTATACAACCTGCATGAAAGGGTGCCAACCAACTGTGGTCCCAAGCGAAACTACCACCGTTGAGTTATCTTATTTTGTCTGCTTATGCAAGAATCTGTCTCAATTATCACCCCAGGAGCAGATTTTGAGCGTTTTTAAAGACTCTAATCTCTATAAAATCTTCGGATTTGATGCTTTAAGAACATTTCAACCGTGGAAATCAGTTACTTTTTGGGTGCTTGCAACATTCAACGTCACCTTCGTGATAGGTACCTCCTGGTTATTTCGAAAGAAAGAGAAACAAAGGAAGCTTAAACAAATCCACCGATTACGTAATCCATATCTCAAAGCATTTTTGGTAAATTTTGCATTTAAAGTTTGCTAACCTAACTATTTCAATGAATGGCTAGGCTGGGCATCCTGTAGTGAATATTTTCTGTGTTTCAGATGCTATCTTTCCCAGGAGGCATAGGATCATCTTGCTACACTGCAGAATCATGTGCCTCATGACTTTCTCCTTCATTTTCATCCAGCGAACCTCAAATGTAAACTTGTTAAAGTTGAATGAAACTCTTGACCTATATATATATCTATTTGAAATATTAGACAATTATAACGTATGTTGTGCTGATGGCGATTCCTCTTTGTACCGTGACTCCAGTGATTATGGTGATAGCCTTGTTACTCAAAAAAACAGTGCAGTAACACTATTTTTGGGTTTTATTTAATGCTAACTACTTCTAATATAGCATTACGGAAAAGCCGACTTCTTCAGCACATCTTAAAGCTCTCCTCAAAAAGCGGAACAAGAAGAATAAGATTCGATTTATTATCGCAATGATTATCGTCGCACTCCTGCTGCTTGCTGCCAACTTCTCGATTTATATGATTATCGCAAACTCCACCTCAGATGAGTCAAACTCATGGCTTCTCAAGTTTTTAATTTCTGCTGGTCAAGATCTGCTCGTAATGCCTTGCTTCAAAGTTCTCCTTCAAGCGAAGCTTGTCAGCAGCGTCGGTGGTAAAGGGGCACTGGCCAATTTAGGGAAGTCATTACATTTGCTGCTCAGAATAAAATTACTGCTTCTTGATCCTCTTGTGCTTAGGACGTTTGCTAGAGCTTAGGCACCAACTTTTCACCGATTTTAATAGTAAAGCTATATTTTCGAAAATCAAAATGCTTTCTAATAAGTGCAGTAAAAATAAAATTTATTTTTCACATGTAATTCATAATTTTCTTGAGAAATAGACATATTTATGTTAAAACAACCCAAAATTGATTTTATAAATAAGTCATGTCTATGTATTCGAGCTATTGTTGTTCCTGAAATTATTCGTGAAGGTGTAAACACCTATCAGAATATAATTTGCGAGCAATCTCATGTACAATAGCTCATACATCCTTATCCTTTTTTGTAATTTTCGATAAATGTACCCTTATCCTCAGTGAGGATAAAACTCTAATTTCAGTTATGTTAACTCACTCATGTACATTTTCTGCAATCGTAGTTTTATTCTGATGGATGCTAAATTCGACACGCAAGACGTAATGTCTTACTTCCTATATTATTTAGTACTCAGCTCCTCATAAATCTTATCTTTATTGGATGATAGCTATTTGATTTATAGGATTGACAACAAGCAATGAAAATGCTGCTACCTGGCCTTCTGATAATGAGAGCATTCGCAACGTCCTTGATAATACGACAATATGCATTAGCCACTTCAAACTTGAGCTCAACGTTGAAGTATCAACTGTTTCCCATATCTTATTCTCATCCGAAACAAAAAATCAATTTTGAATCTTTCATTTATTCGGTTAGACCCTTAAGGAACCTCATAAATATTCATTAAAAACCAATAAATATATTCACATCAGGATATACATAGTAAATAGTTGTTCGGTGAAATGATAGACTATCTGAAGATATACAAAATTTTAAAAAAACCAATCTGATATTCTCGGCTAATCTAAGCCTTTAGAGTTTATCCACTTGGATTTTGGCGACTTCAAAGAACTTTGGAGCTGAGAATTTCCTTCTCACAGCTTGCAGCGAACTCTTCGTTGAGTTTTGAAGCAACAAGCACATTTCCTTCGCACAAGGGCGAAGATCTTGCTCACTGTACTTCGTGTTCTTCGCCATTCCATCGCTCCAGCCCTCTCTCTTCTGCAATTTATTCACAAGATAAATCGCAGCGCAGGCCAACAAACTTGGCTTGTATTTTTGCATCTTGTATTCCACAAGGCAAAGCTCGAGGAGATATCTTCCCAAGCACTGAGTCTTCTCGTCGAAGCCACAGACTCTGCTGTATCTCTCAAAGAATCTGTACGAGGACGTGAACGCCAAGTTGAAAGACATGGCAGTGAGGATTTTTCCTTCCATGTCTAAGATTTCGCTGCTTGTGTAGGCCTTGTCGGTGACATAAGCGAAGTCCTTGAGTTCTGGAGGGTAGATCTCCTCGTACTTTGCATAGATGAACATTGCAGTGATGCCGACGAGTTGCAGCTTGCTTCGAGAGACAGCGAACTGCGAGAGAGTTCTGTCGATCAAGTTGACAGCCATGAAGAGGATATCTGGGACGAGCTTGAACTTGAGATGTACGTCAACAAGCCAGTCGACGAGGATGCCTCTCATTTTTTCATTGATGTCCTTTTGGATGTTCGTCATGTACGAAGAATCGCACATAAACAGCACCTAAAGTCAACTAATTTTAGCCTGTTGTCTAAGTTGGGGGTTTACCTCACGGTAGCGCACGTAGTCCATGATCTCGCTAACATAAGGCACGACGCATTGAGGGTCACGTTCGTGTTCAATGTCGAATTTCTCGAGCTTTTCGGTGGTTGGTTGAGATTCATCGCTTGAGATTTCAATGCACATTTTGTCGCTCATTGTGTGCGATTTAGTGAACACAGGGATTTTCTGCTTAACCACGCCACCATCGTTAGCGGTGGTGCCCAGGTTGATCAACTCTTTTCCAAAGGTTCTTGTGGTTGATGATCTTGTAAGCACGGGTTGGATTTGAGTCTTATAAGTAAGAGAGTTGTTTTCGTTTTGGTTGTTGAACTAAAGATGAGGGATGAGTTAGTTGTCGGAAGGGGGAAGGTTACGTTGTGCAACATGAGAGAGGAAGAAGAGTGGAACCTGGGTGGAAGGTTTGCTGAGCTTAAATAAAATAAATATTGTAAATTTTTGAATTTTTAACGTTTACATATGCAAAATAGTAGTTAGAACGAGCAAATCAAATTTAAAGGGATTTGTTAGACAGGCTAACCGAAATATCTAACAGATCTTTTGAAATACAGCTGCTGAGAGAGTCAATCTACTCGAATTTATTGAGAGATGCAATATGGTAGCAGTTCGAAATGCGAGTTGCACAGGAAAAAGGATGAAATTACAGAATTAGTGAAGAAAAATGTTATTGTTGGAATGTTTAAGGAGTAAGGCATTGAATGGAAGTAACCCAGAGGAATGATTTTAGTCGTGCTCATTCTTTTTGATTGTTAAAGCAAGAATTAGCCTTATTTCTTAGAGATGAAGAGATTTTTTTCGGCAAGAATGACAAATGAATCTTGATAATGCTATAGCAGTTAGATAGTTCTACAAAAACAGGAATACAAATGAGGCACCTGCTTACATACTTACCACCCGGACTACAAACTCATTCAACTTAGACGCTGTAAGAACATTTCTCCCTTAGCTGTCTTAAGCAATACGTTGATAACTTATAACGGTACTGTGAGTTAAAATTTAAACTAATTTGGAGTGTTTAACGGGGACAAAGTGACTCGAAGATAACTACAGAGAAACATGTTTTTTTTCCCTCCGAGGCAAATTTCTTTGGTGATTTTTTCCCCCGTTTCCTGCTCTCCTCAGAATTATATGATTTGGGTCGATGTATCAGAGGAGTCACCCATTATTGTTTAATATAATCCTCGAAACAGGGATAATGATAACATTGCTCTCGAATTCACAACGATTAGCTTCACAAATTGTAGTGCATCATATTGATGAAATATATCAGCACCAGACATTAAGAATCAGCAATAAGATCAATTTCGCAATTCGATTGCTCTAGAGCTTATCATCAGAGTAGGCTTACAAGAGGTTTAGTACATAATTCCAGTAATTTTTAGCATCATCTACATATTTTCAATGATCATTCCTAATTTAATCAACAAGTAATACCTTAAAGTTGGTACACTGACTTACGAGTATACAGAATCCACTCTTCTCAGAGAAAATAGAGAGAATGTGTATTATCGCAATATCTAAATTTCCTATTGGAAAACTAGCTTGAAAAACATGTTAGCTCTTCAGCACAAGCCTCTGAATTAAAACACTGCTTCAAAATTATCTGACATGAAGTTACGGACGGGTTAATTATTTTTAAATACTTAAAATTAACTTGAAACACCTCTTTCTCTGTCTTACCCATGAGCACAGAGCCAGCATCTCCCACAGAACAAGTTGTTATTGGAAACTATGTCCTCGGTAACCCAATATTCGCCCACTCTTCATTCAATTTCGCCCATTTTCAGGAAAAAATATCGGTGAAGGGACGTTTGGTAAGGTCAAACTCGGCACACACATCCTCACCAACGAAAAGGTAGCCTCTCCCTCCTTCATTCACCTCTCCTTGCTATACTCAACCTTCTCATGCCCTATGAACCCACATAGCCTAACATCTATTCTAAAATCGCAGGTGGCTGTTAAAATCTTGGAAAAAAGCAAAATTAAAGAGGTCGCAGACGTCGAGCGCGTCGCAAGAGAAATCCACATACTCAGAATGATTCGCCATCCTAACATCATCCAGCTATATGAAGTAACAAGCGAAACAGCGGACATAAACTGACTCAATACATAGATTTTAGAAACGCCGAAGCAAATCTTTCTCATAATGGAATATGCGAGTCGAGGAGAGTTATTCGAGTATATTGTCGAAAAAAACAGGTAATTCGCATTGTGAACGTGGTTTGAAGTCTACGTGATTAGAGTTGACGAGCGGGAGTCTTGCAAATTTTATCAGCAGATCATATCAGGAGTAAAATACCTTCATAAATTGGGAATCGTCCACCGGTAATGCATGTCAATGGCTCCAGGTTTATAACTGTATTGGCCTATAGTGACCTCAAGCCAGAGAATCTGCTCCTTGACTATAACAACAATATCAAGATCGTTGATTTCGGCCTCAGTAACACATACAAGCCGTCTGAGCTCTTAAAAACAGCCTGTGGCTCTCCTTGCTACGCCGCTCCTGAAATGATCGCGGGAAAATACTACGTGCCTAATAAAGTGGACATATGGTCGTCAGGAATCATCCTTTTCGCGTTGGTTTGTGGCTACTTGCCTTTTGAGGATGCTAGCACAGCAAATCTGTATAAGAAGATATTAGCCGGAGAATTCAGCATTCCAAAGTTCGTCTCTTCGAAAGGGAGGGATCTAATGAAGCGAATTCTTGACACAAACCCGGAAACTCGTTACTCTTTCGAAGAGATCTCAGCGCATCCATGGTTTCAGCAGATAGTCCCTGAGCCTGAGATCTCTCATCAGTTGCTACAATCCACTAGCATGCAGGTAGTAGTGTTGCAGTTATTTTTTGGCTTATTAGTATGGGGATACAGGTCGATCCAGTTATCCTTGAGCAAGTTCGTAGTTATGGTTTCGACCCAGAGACTGTGAAGAAGAACGTGGTTAACGGAAAGCATAATCATTATACAACAACGTAAACTATCAACTGGTTGGATGGGATTAAATTAATTTGAATACAGCTACTATTTGCTTTATCAAAAGCAGCTTAGAGAAGGCGGGAAAACTGCACTCGGACGATTTCATTCATTTGATGCAGGTTCATCAGGAAAGCCAACCACCAAAGTCCAAAATTTTTTTATCGACACCCAAAGTCCGAATAAAACAGACATTTCGCTCTGGAGAAACAGCTCTCCCAATGCCCAGCAAAAACCAAATACTGAAAAGATTGAGAAGGTAAAACTCAGGGACAGTCAGCAGGAGCTCTCGCCCAATTTTTCAGAGAAAGAATCAAATACTCCGAAGCAGTAATACTTAGTGTGACTATTCAGTTTTTGATAAAAAATGATGAAATAGTACTAAAATTGAAAGCACGGGTGGATCCTATTCAGCTGAGCAAGATTCAAACCTGACGAAATCAACAAACATTAAGAGCAGCTTCAAATCGAGCGAACTTAGCGAAGGTACAGGCTATTCAATGAATGTTTCAACGAAACAGCCTTCGGCTGCGTCGAGGCCAATAAAGACGGATGGTTCAGTTGAAGGTCCATCCCATCATTATGCCTTATCGTCGCATGAGTTTAAAAACGAGGATCCGCTGTTCCGAGAGACCATGAAAGTGCTATTCAGTAACCGCGGGTCGCTTGGAATACCCAAGGACGATCCCACAGCAATATATCTAGCAAAAGCACAAAAAGAGAATCTCTCATCAACTGGTCAGTCGAGGAAATGCAGCCAAACTGAGAGTGCTGATGCAAACAGGTATTTTATTTAGGTGTGAAAAGATAATAATAAGCTGTTGTAGCTCGAAACACCTTCACCTTGAATATAATCCAAAACAAACGAAAAAGCATACGAAAGTCAATAGCAAGATAAAAGAATACAAGGTGCTCTTACATAATCCAAATGTCCGTCCGGGCAGCGGAACTGATAAAGGGCATGCGAATAGAAGCGCTAATATCTCTTTAGGAGATAGCTCGGGCATTGAGACGAGCTCGCATGTCTCACGCTCGGTGATGAGAGAAAGCAATCTTGCTGATATGCTACTTCAAACCACCTCGCCAAAAAGTAAATAAGCCTTTACTCATAGCAGCATGTTGACCTCTGAAAAAGAAACAATCAGATTAAACTCTCCTAATAGCTCTACAGTCCATAAGCCTCACCACAGCACTGTCTCTCCAAAGAGCCCTCTTCTGAATTATTCTTCAACCCGAGCCTCTACCAACGTGTCTTCGTAAGAAATATAATCTGCATTATGTTCTCATTGTCAATAATATAGAATTTTGAATACAACGGCTTCAAAGCTCCAAACGAACGAGAGTCCAAAAGGACCGAAAGTATTTGTCACTCTTGAACCTAAACTCCAAGTCGGCAGGAGAGAAAGCCTCGCAGTCGCGAATTCTACAGTGAAGGCGTTTATTTCTCCCAGGAAAAGCAATCCGAATAATTCAGAATTATCTTCGTTCAATATGTCAAGCACTCACACTAAGCCCATCAGAAACTCGATTGATGTCGGACAGAATATCTCAGGCATTTTGGCCTCACCCAAGGGCGATAAAGTCATCAGTGAGCAGTTAAGCAATAGTAACACCTTAAATTTTCCCGCTTTTTGAACTAAATTCCGCTTCATAGAAATGAAAGTCCATAAGGGACCGTTCCATATGAATTGCTTGTCATCAAAGACCCCGAAGACGTTAGTAACTGAGATTATAAGGGTTTTAGAAGCCTTGAAAGTTTCCTTCAAGATGGTATTTTTTTATTATGATTAGTGCGGAGAAGGCTAATGTCTGACTTTATAATAGCTTACGAAATATTGTATAAGATGTGAGAAGGACCTTACCCAGTTTGATCTGGACGTTTGCATGATTACCTCAATCGAGGGGCTGCTTCTGGTGAAATTTACGAAGATAGAAGGGGACTCGTTCAAGTATAATGAAATAATTTCAAAGATTCAAAGCGCGATTGAATTCTAAATCTTAACAACTCACACTTTTTTTTCAGAACTTTATTACATTTTATAACCACAATAAAACTGTCATACTGAATATTTTTTTGTGGGAGATTTTTATTGTTGGAATGAAATTTTGAATGTTATTTGATTCATGTTATGCCGAAATTGGTATATTGTATTGCAATTTACTCTTTTCCTTGATTATTATTGCAATCAATCAATTCCTCTAAGATTATCCACTGCTGACTATTAATAAATAAAACTGATTAATGAAATGAAATGAAATGAAATAGTTTCATTTTGTAGTTGTTAAAGAATTGCTTTGCAAAATGAACACTAGAAATTACAGATTTTTAGAATCTATTAAGCTTTCCAGGTTATAAGTGATCTGAAGCCCAGATAAATTAGTTGGTACAAGTACCACTCGCGAAGTATAAGAAATGAGGACCTATTAGTGTCCAGTAGTAGGCAATAGAACATTATTTTTCTTAATGGATTTAAATGTGTGTTCGAAATATCTCAAATTATCAAAGAAACAACTGCATTTTCGCAATGTTGGAATTAACTGCCATTATTTTACAAGGTAAATTGAAAGAAATGCCTAGTACTTAATTAGAACTGTGAATAGAACCAATACATAATATTTGCTGACGGTTTATTAAGTTTTTCTTTTACTTTGATGTTACCAAATCATACCAGTACCTGAGCGGATTTACCTTCTTGCGCTTCAGCAAGAAAATAATCATACTTATTACCAGTCCCAGAGAATAAATTGATCATGAATTAAACTCGAAAACAGTTTTGTGGAATTATTTACTGCTCACTTAGCTTTCATATCCAATTCAAATTTATTTAAACTATTATAATTTAAATACAAAATTGCATTTAAAGGCTCTGTGAAATTAATACACTTTAACTAAGCAAATTCTGCTCGTCTTTTTCAACTTTTATTTCATGCGATTCTATCGAAATGAATCAGAAATTGGAAAAGGATGGCCGAATATTAATGGATATATGTATATATAAATTGATCAAATAATAGACAGAAAGATATGAACAAATTCCTTTGAGTTACGCTGAGAATTCTTTAAAGAAAAAAAAGTTTAATGCTCCCAAGATATACCTTCATTTAGCCATGGAATTTTACTTGTATTAGCCAATCAAATAGAAAGCTTGAAATGAAATAAAATTTATACTATTCTATACAGATAGAATCCAAGATTCGATATTTGAAAGCAAACAGCGAAGATCAATGGATATTGAAACAGAGGGCCCAGTCTCGATGACCATTGCAGAAGAAACGAAAACCCAAGCCTCATCGTTAAATGGTAATTGAAGCAGCAAAAACAATGATTCCCATCATCTCTGATGATTCATTAGAAGCCGACCCTGGAACGCTCTTAGCGTGGTCATATTTTCCCAAGACCGAGAATAACAGCAACCATCCATTAGGATTAGGGGCCGGCCCTGGAACGCTGTTCGCAGGGTTCAATAGCCTTAAAACTGAGAAGAGTAGCAAAATCGGCCTTGTCAATCTCTCCACGAACCAGGAATATGTCAATTTTGACGGAGTTAAGCTCCAAAATGTACGAGGTAATAACCTTTGCTCTTCGATTTAAATTCACTACTTTGTCTTTTTTTGTTAGATGTAAGAGAGAATAAATCTCATCTCCAAGACCTTCCGAACACAGGGCTTCTAGTCTCACTTAACCAATGCGTGGAAACATCTGCCAATCTCGAAATAATAGATATTTCTAAACCCGGCAGAACAAACAAAGTCTATTCTTTTGAGGAAGTCTCAGGAGGTAAATCAACAAATGATAGTACACGCTCGAGATTATGAATGCTTTCCAATAGGAATTAGCTCGAAAGACGTGGCTTATAATGCAAGAAGAGGGATACTCGCAGCGCTTCCTCCACTTAAGGGGAACGTGTCTTGCCATTTGTTCACGATTGGTCCAGATTCGAAAAGAGAAGGACACGTAGCAAAATTTTTGCGAAAATCAAAGAGATGCTCGCAGTTTGAGAAAATACATAGCAATTAAAATGCTTTCGATCCAGGCTAATGTTCAGTTATCTATTACTAGGTGAGGTTGCGGGTCTTGACATAGATTCTACAGGAGAAATCTTTGCAGCAATCGACAGATATGGGAAATGTTTCGTTTCAAACGTGGATACTAACAAGGGAATATTCTGGCTGAAGACTTGCTCAGGAATCCAATATGGTAAACCATTCTTCTGAATCACGTCTTCCAATTTTGATCCCAATTCCTTTATATTAATTCCAGAGTTTGGTGGTCACTATTTTTTTAGATTCTGCAGGCAGCTGTAAATGGAACACTAATATTGGCGAGCCTTTACTCTACCTTAAATATGACAGGAACTCCTTCAACATCCTGGATGTAGAGAAACAAACCTTAACTTTTGACAACCCTTTTGAAGTCGGAAACATTAGTAATAACAAAATTATTGATGCCAGTTCTTTACTTAACTTTTTATAACATTAACAACAAACAGCACCTCAGCAGGCAACATGTAACACTTGATTTTATCGACCTTGCCATCTCTTAATATTCGCTATTAGTCTGGAAAATCTACATGGATGTCTGCCAAAGCAACGGGAATCTGGTTGCAATAGCTAATGGACATCATAATATCAAGATTTTTGACCAACGCGAATCAGCAATTGTTAAAGTTTTCGAACAGCCTCTCTTGAGTAGCAGATCGTTTTATTTTTATGTTAATATTAATTTGTGCTTTTGTTTATTTGTTGTTAGCTCAAGCTTTAAACAGTATCAACTGCGTTCGTTGGAGTCCAAACGCAAATATCCTTGCATTCGTTAGTATTAGGGACGTAAAGCTGCTGGATATTAGGAACGAAAAGGTCACTACTGTTGCAACAGTTCCAAATGGAAGTATCTTATTTTTAATGAATTTTCTTTATGTCTTTTCCATTCTAGCACTTGCAGATTCGGTATGCTTCATCTAGAGAATCCGTATGATGATGACATCAATTGGTTCTTCATCGTATTCACTATCAGCTCTGAATTCTCTATTGTTAATCTGTATACCCTATGATATCCGTGGAATGTAGACTGTTGGATAAATATATGAATTCTGAACATCACATTACATTGAAATAGCTCCATTAATGTTGATTTCTGATGAAATACCTGAGATATAGAATCTAATAACACTCTTTCTTAGCATACCTACTTACACCCTTTAGCTCGCCATCCATTAGAGTACCCTTTTTCATCCCTCACGAGCAACTATATCGTTTATCCGTTAGCCTTGAAAATCGTATGGATGCTAAACCAAAAAGGCGTTTCGAGCTAAGACAACTTAAAATTTTCTAAACCAATATCTCAAGCGAAAACTACTAAATCCATGTCATATTGATTGTGATATCTAACTTTCCTTGTTCCTTTTTGTGAATCAGAATAAATTTTATTTTCGACCGAACACTTCATATTTAAAATCATCAACAAAAAAGCAAATGGAAAGACAGCAAGAAGAATCATATCCAGCAACTCGAACTGAAACAATGGAAAGTGAGACTGGAAACCTGCTCGCATGGTCATGGCATCCAACCATAGGGAACAGCGGCAAGATTGGAATTACCAATCTCAAAACGAAAGAAGAGTATGCTAATTTTGAAGCAGTTAAACTCCAAAAGATACGTGGTGACGATTACCTTCAATTCTCAATCCGAGCTCATTACTTCTTCTTTAAGATATGAAAGAGAAAAAAGCGTATCTCCGAGAACTTCCGAATACAGGACTTCTGGTCTCTCTTAACCAATGTGTGGAAACATCTGCCAATCTCGAGATATTTGATATTTCCAAACCAGGACAACCAAGAAAAGTTTACTGCTTCGAGGAAATTCAAGGAGGTAAATGAAGGATTTGTATTGTCTGCTCAATAAAGTAATGTTTTCGATAGGAATCAGCTCTAGGGATATGTCATATAATTCAAGAAGGGGAATACTCGCAGCACTCCCTCCTCTTGTCGGGAGAAAATCTTATCACTTGTTTACAATCAGTCCCTATTATCAGAACAGAGGTCAGGTAGCAAAACTTTGCAGGAAACCTGGGTGGGACTCAGAATTTGAAAAATTACATGGTAATTAACAATACAATTGATATGTGCTAATGCTAATATTATATAAATTCATCACTAGGAGGGGTCGCTGGACTTGATATCGATCCTGCTGGAGAAGTTATAGCGACGATAGATAGATGCTGTAAGTGTTTTATTACGAATTTGAATACCAACAACGGTATATTCTGGCTGAAGACAAACCGCGGAATTACCCAATATGGTACTAATTCATTCGTTCACTCATTCATCTTGGTCTTTGGAAATTTGTTCTAGATAATGCTAGTGCCTGTAGATGGAGTGCTAATATTGGCGAGCCTTTGTTGTATCTGAAGTATAACACGAATTACTTTAATATTTTAGATGCAGAAAAACAAAATCTAATTTTGAAGGACCCTCTCAAAGTTGGAGAGATTGGTAAATAAATAATTTGAGATAGATTTGATTTTCATTCGTCTATTATGCCACAATAGCGGGGGAGCCAAGACTGAGCTCATGTAAATCGAATTTGCCGATCTTTTGTCTCAATTTCATCACTCAGACTGGGCAATTAGTATGGATGTCTGCCAAAACAACGGAAATTTGGTCGCAATCGCCAATGGCAATCATGATATCAAGCTTGTTGACAAACGAGAAACAAAAATTGTGAAAACATTTAGTCATTCTGGGCAACGTAAAAAATACACTTTACCAGGCTGATTTGATAGATGACGATTCCACATTCTATTTTTTTTAATCTTCCGTTTTTGTCTAATTTTTGTTAATAGCCTACAGCATCAACTGGGTCCGATGGAGTCCAGATGGGGATGCGTTAGCATATGTGAGACTTAGAGAAGTAAACATGCTACATCTCAAAACCGAGAAGAATAGTAATATTGCAAATGTTCGTGGACGTAACTTACCCTTTTCGAATTTTAAAATAATATTCCTCGCTCTTTTCCACTATAGCACTTGCAGATTCGGTGTGCTTCATCTAGAATACCATTCATTATGATATTAAACTATTGCTTCATACTATTTATTGATAGTTCAGAGGATTATTTGTTAATCTGAATATTTCATATTTCGTTACTCATCAAAACAAACAGATATTTATTCAACTTACACATTAACTAGGAACGAAAAAATCTCCTATGCTGAAGGTCATACAGTTATTGTCGTAGTTGCAGTGATTGTAATGGTAGACGAGGTGGCAGTCGTGACGGTTGGAGTCGGAAGAATGGTCGTCGAAGTAATTCTTAGTGTCTTTGTCAGATAAACTACCACTGGAGACTCGGCCACTATCTCAGTATGTGTATGATTTTTTTTTTTGGTAATAACGATATCTACTTGCAATGCTATTTATTCTTTTATGTTTATATCCTCTCATCTCTATTCCGAAGAAGAAGAAAAAAAATTTTAAAAATTGGCCAAGCATTTTAAATATCAGGTATTGTAAAATAAGTTCCATTCCAATTCTTCTGAGTCTTAGCGACACCTCTTTTCAAATGAATTCCTTCAAGGAAGCTCTAGCCTTCCGATCCGATGCGTACAAAATTTCCAAGAAATATAATGGAAAAAAGCACGAACTTACAATTAGATTAGAGCAGGAGATGAAGCAAATCAAGAAATACATTAGTTCTAAAAATTGTAAAACTTGCAATCAATACATTATTCAATAGTTCAACAATTTAGTGAAAACGTTTTCTTCCTATTCTGTAAGCGATTTCTAATTCGAAGATGATCTCTATGTTTCTCGAAATTGTTGAACTAAGTAATTGCTGAGATTTGAATCACTTTAATATTCAGATATTCAATTAATATCTCCGAAAATTGATCCAAAATAAATCTTAGTCTGTGTAAGCATTGTAAAATAATGGTAATAATATCTATCATAAAATCAACTAGCAACTTCAAACATAAAAACTGAGTCTCTCGAAACTTGAGATCAGAACTAGCACACTATCAGTATATCACATTATGTCGCTCGGCTATCTTCTCAGAATTTCCAATCGTTCTACACTAAAATTCAAAATTTGATCACGATCGGGATATTTAGAAACCCTGAACACATCTTATTTCAAGCAGATACTACAGATAAAATGCAAAATGAACTCTGCGCCAAAGTCTATACATGCATTCTATTGAGTTAATAAAGTATATCCACACTCAAGCCAGCTCCGTAAATGCAACTAACGATGAATCCCTTTACAAACCCAGCTTGACAGTTCACTTCGCCTTTCGACCTTAGTAAAAACTGAGTCTAAACAGATTAAAAACATTAGAACAGAGATGATAACGCTATAGCAATACTTTTTTTTGTATTTTCTTTTCGCTTTCGGTTGATTTGCTAATTGCATTACTGAATCACCCACGGAGAGCTGATCTCCTATGCTTTGCTCATCTTTCAGCGCGTTTGCTCCACCCTCAGCAGGCTTTCGATGTCTCGTCAGCTGCTGGAAGATACTCATAAATTCTCGCTCAATTTCCTTAACCTCTCTCTGAATCTCTGGTGTTATTTTCAACTTTTTTCTATAAAATCGCGATCGAATGCATTTAGTTGGCGCCGTGAGTCCATCTCTTGCGTAATAAGCCACAGTTCGATTGTCTCCAGTTTTCTTAATGATTTTCCTGGCGATCTTGCGAGATTTCTCTATCATTTCAAACCGCTCCTCTCCTTTCGGATGGACGTAGATCATTTGACAAATATCGTTTGACTTGAAAAAGTTTATGTTGTCGAGTGTCCTATGCGATTCGATAATGCAAGGAAGCTCGACAAGAGTGGCTTTGCTAATGAATTTCCCGAAGCGGAAGTCGAATTTAAGCTGCTCTGTGCCATCTTTATCTCTTTCGTACATAGGAGTGAGTTCTACTTCGTGCTCTTTCTTCTCTTCTTCCGCCTTTGATTCGAAGATCTGGTTGATCTGCTTTCCGACCTCTTCAGGGACTCTGAGAATGAGCTGATTTTCTACGTTGTAGATTTTTGACATGGAAATGTATGTTTTTTTTTAATTTCCCACCTTCTAAATTTATTGAATATAAGGACCGACTCTAAGGCTATTTTAATTAGGACGCTATTTGAACGAATCTAATCTAGTTCAACAAATATATTGATTCCTTTCTAGCTTTTCAAGGAGAGACTGCTAGAGAACATCACATATGATAGTTCTTTGGTGATTTTGAAAATATTTGTATAGTTTCTAGAGCATTTCCTATAGAAAACTTGACATTCTGATAGAAAAGCTATCAAAAAATTATGTATTGCGAATGAGGTTTTCTTATAGGAAAAAAAGCCAACAGCGATGTCTTCGATCATTATATAGCCGCCCCACAAGCTCTTAGACACATTGGGAGAGATCAAGTCGAGGGAAAAATTATAATCATGTGATTCTTCTAAAAAGAAGGACTAGTGAGGCATGAGTTTTTGATATCCAAAGAATCGTAGAAGATACTAGTGGTAAGAAGGATGATGAAATAAATGCTATTCATTCTTGATGCTGATAGTAGTACATCTGCTGGCAAAATTGGACTTGAAGAGAGCTTGCATGCGAAAGTAAACACATAGTTTCGGAAGAAGATACAGTACTGAAATATTCCCGTGTAATCGTTAAAGTATAGCCTTAAAATACATGATAAGGAAGGTTCATTATTAATTATCATTGAAAATCTAATATGATACTCTCAACTATACAATAAATTTACGGCAAGAGATTTATTTATTGGAGCGCCATGAACGCACAAGCTACCCTCATTAGGAGTAGATTTAGACCAGCATCATACCCTCTGCCAGAGTAACCTTATCATTTTAATTCCCATCCTCTCAACAAGCTTAGTCAAGTTAGATTAGACGTCAGGACACCAGACTCTTCTCACATCTACTCTCCGATGGAGGTAAATTATGTGAGAATCCCTTTATTGATGATTAAAGGGGAATTCTCCGCACCTGAAAGGCCAATGGGAGACAAATTTCGATGTGAAAGCAGATCAGATCACCGTACAACCAACTGCAGAAAGTGCAAAAGAAACTGATGTCTGCTCAAAAAAAACTCTCCATCGTCGTACTCATTCTAATGAAAGCAATCAGAGCATCGATTCCGTAATCAAGAAATAAGCTCATACTCTAACCGTATTTAGACGAACTTCGACCTGCGGTCAAACAGAAGCACACGGAAACTGGAGAAATTTGATACAAATTTAAGTAATTTCGCGAGAGCTGCAGAAGACAGTACTGAATTTATCTCTCATTCCATTCGTCTAATCATATTTTATTATGGTCAGAGGCTGAAGAGAGCTCAGCTAACTTATTGGAGGGTTTATTCATTTTCAGTGCCCTTAGATCAGGTTACAAAACAAACTTCGCCCACTAATTTCTTACCTTACTTCTAGCTGGCCCAATGGCCTCGAAAGTCTTGATGATACTCACGTTATGGACATTTATAATAAGTTTGGGAATAAATATCTCTGAATTGTACGTCTACACCAACTCTCTCTGCCACGACAAAGGTACTCTATCCCCTTGGGTCGCTTTGAACTTCACTGCGCTTATCATCGTCAAATTATACTGGCTCAAAACCATCAATGAAACTGTGAGAGCGGGCCCAAGGAAATCCTCATCTTTGGTTCCATTTAGTGTCAGTGGGTGTTTTATCCTCCTTCAGTTCCCGCAAATGACTTATGATTATGATTCGTGTACCCAGCGAAATGCGATTTTCAGCAGAGTATATGTACTTAATTTTTCAGCAGCACTGGGAGTAACTTGCCTTTCTCTCTTTCTCTGGCGGGTGATAAAGCTTACGTGTTATCTCTGTGAGTGCGAGCTTCTTTCGCGTAAATATCCAAAGCTACGGGTATTTAAACATGGGTTTTATGGATTATTGGTGCTGGTAACGCATTCTCAAGCGGCTTTGTTGGGACTTACGCAGACGAATTTGTGGGTAGCAAATCTGTTTATTGAAAACACATTGTATGTTATAACGGCCGCTATCACCATTTCTTTTGTCTTGGCAGGTCGCAAAACTAAAACAACGGAGGGAAAAATTGAAGTGTTTATAGTTTGAATCAACTTGTTAAGCGAGATCATCCTGGGTACAATGTGCCTGTAATATATGTAAACCCTCAAGTGGTGTTATTTCATCATCAATGCATTGTTAATATCATTTACTTAACAATTTCATATTCGTTATATAAAGATTATATATCCCTCAAACTTCTGAAAAAAGGATCCTACCTGGCCTACATTCAACCATCAAACCAATTCCTCGAATCAGATTAGATCAAAATCATAAAATTCGGAGACTAATGAAATTACGTTTAAGGGGCGCAGGATTCTATTTTTCGTTTAGTTTAATTTTATTCCATTCAACGATCAGAATTCAGAACGCATATCTAAATCGATGTGAAATAACTGCTATAAATTTTAGCTAACTTTAAAAAACATCCCATGTCGCATCATAGCAGCTTACGCAGCAGCTCAGTTCTTGGCTCTCCCAACAAACCGATAGTTTCAGTCCCACAAGAGATCGATCCTCATCAGCTCAAATCAATCTTGCTATTCATTGAAATCGAAAGACTAAGCAACATCAACTATGAATTACAACGCGAAAACGACGAACTAAGGACTCAAGCCTCTGGTGTTGAGCAGTCCAGACTTCTTGAAGAAAGGCTGGGTCTCTTGATGTCAGAGAATAAAAACCTTCACGAGATAGTTAACTCTTTCAAGAAAGATCGAGAGCAAATTGCCGCAAGGGAAGCCCATATCACTCAGCTAGAAGACCAAAAGCGAGCTTTACTCAACGACAATGAGAAAAACGCTCTCTTGATACATGAATTGAACCAGGAGCTTGCTCTTTGGAGGAACCGCGCCCAGGACGCTGAGGTAAAAGATAACGATCTCGCTCTCAAAGCCAGGCTTCTTTCATCAGAGAATGAAGATCTTAAGAAGGCTGTAGATCAAAAAATCCAAGAAGTCGTTGCGCTAAATACAAAATTAAGAGACTTTGATAGTCAGGCAAGGCTATTGGATGATGCTATGAGAAAGATAGCTGGTCTTACCGCTGAAAACGATCGTCTAAATACACTTCTGCTATCGAAAACTCAGGCGCATGATGATCTAAGAAATCAATCGAATTCGATGGATAATAACCTAAGCCTGCTAGTTGCTGAGACTGAGCGTTTGAACGGTCTGCTCAGTCTTCAAAAACGAGATTTAGATAATATGAGTGCACTGCTTGTCGAGAAGAACAAAGAGCTTGACCAACTGAAAACTCGGTTGAGCGCGGCAGAAAGCGAAGGCTTTAAGGCCGCTGAGTTAGAGAAAAGCATTCAGACACTGTTAAATGAGAATATGAGGTTGAATGGCGAGTTGAATTCGAAAATTCAGGAGCTCAGGGACCTGAACTTGAAGTATGTGGAGCTGGAGCAGAAAATACCTTTGATCATAAACGAGAACACCCGTCTTAACGAAATGTTAGATGCATTCCAAAAGCAATCGTCTGCATTGAGAGAGCACGCGCTTGAAGGCGAGAGATCAAAGCTTGAAGGCGCCGTGCTAGCTCACCAGCTAGAGGCTCTCAAGAACGAAAATGCGGAATTAAAGCAAACTCATGAGCATTTGAACAAGCTGATAGCTCACGAAAGAGACATGAGGAGCGACGTTGAAAAAGAGCTTGCGAGGATCCCAGAGCTAGAAAACCTTGTGAGAGCCGCTGAGGCGCAGGCGGAGAGATTAGCCATGCAGATTAACGAGAGACTGAAAGATACAGAGTATTGGAAGCAGAAAGCAGCAGACACTAAAAAGGAGTTGGATGAGTATGTTCATCAAGCGAGCAAGGTGGATACAGTCGTGAGAGATAATGAGAGGCTGGGAGGCTTGCTTGATGCGAAATTTAAGGAAATTCAAGCGATGGAGGAGAAAATCAGAGACTTGGTAAAAGAAGCTGCATATGTCGAGCCTTTGAAAGAAAGAATAGCTGTTCTTAGCGCAGAAAACGAGAGAGTTAACCACACGAATGATGATAAAGCAAGGCAACTACAGGAGCAGAGACTGAGGCTATTAGAGGCTGAAGATAAAGCGAGGTTGGCGGATGAAAGAGGAGCTCAGATTGAGAGACTCCAGGAAGAAAAAGAACAGTTGAACAAGCAATTAGCGTTCAAACTGCAAGAAACGATTGAGTTGGATGGCAAAGAGCAAGCAAGCCATAGGAAAATAAACGATCTAAACGAGACGGTTATCATATTAAACAATGAAAACGAACATCTAAACCAAATAATCAAAGAAAAAATGAAGGAGTTTGAGGACCAAAGAGAGAAAATAATTCGACTCCAAAGAGAGCTCGAAGGAAAGCTGGGTCTTGAAGCGCAAGTTGATCAGCTCCAGAGAGATTTCCTCCACTTATCCACGGTTTTGGACTCAAAATCTAAAGAAAATGACGCTCTAATAGCAAAAAACAAAGAACTCGAAGAAGCCAACAGTGATAAAGAAGATCGAAATCTGCTCTTGAAGAACGATAATGCTCATTTAGAGTCGCTCCTTGCGAACAAAATGAGAGAGTCCGAACTACAAGTCGATAAAGTAAGAGAGTTAGAGTCTCGACTGGGTAGAATCCCAGAGCTAGAACAGCGACTCGTTGGCTTTCACCTTGAAAATGAAAGATTGGTGACTGAACTCAATGAAAAAGCAAAAGATATCGAATTACTCAAGAACAAGCTCCATGGGCTCGAAGGAAACGAATTAGTGATCAACGATCTTCAGAACAAGCTCCTCGGGATGAGTAATGAGAACCAAAGACTCGGCGGGTTAGTTAAAGAGCGCGCTCAAGAAATCGAAGAACTCAGAGAACGATTGCATCAGCTTGATAGAGTGCAGCTGCGAGTAAGCGATTTGCAGAATAAGCTCACTCTGCTTGGAACCGAAAACGAGCGTCTAAACGCGAATCTATCTGATGCGGTCAAAGAGAACGCGAGTCTTCTCGCGCAACTAAATGAACAACAAAGAGCGCAGCACAATATCGAAAAAGCCAGAGACCAGATGGCAAGAGACTTTGAAAGAGCCATTGAAGCTTTAGCCTTAGAAAATAAAAATGCTCAAGAAATGCTGGAGGAGAAAAACCGTATCATTGAAGAACAGAGTGATATGGTCAGAGAACACGATCACATTGTCAGCCATAATAGAGAGCTGTTGGAGCAAGTCGAGGAGCTTCAGCATAGCAACCAGCTTCTCAATCAGTCTATCCATGAGAAATTGCTCGAGATAACTCAGCAACGGGTCCGCGGAGATGCCGCTGAGGCGCAAAAGATCGAAAATGACGCTCTTCGACACAAACTGGCCGCCACAGCCGAAGAACATAGAATTTTGAACAACACTCTCAATGAAAAGACGAGAAGGATCGTGGACCTTGAGAGCAAGTTGGATGAGTCTCGAGTAAAGATTAATAGCCTTTCAAATGAGATTGAAAGGCTTACAAAAACTTGGAATGTCATGCAAATCGATGAACAGAACTGGCGGGCAAAGGTTCTTGAACTACAAAGGGAAAAACTAGAATCGACAGATCTTGAGGGGAAATTGCTATTAGTGGCGAATGAGAGCCAGAAGCTTGATGATATATTGAAAGAGCGGACTAGAGAGTTTGAGAAAATTCGGTCCAGAGCTGCGGAGTTAGAGACAAAAGTGGCCGTTTTAGATATGGAGAATAAAACCTTGAATAGCTTAGTTGAAGAGAAGAGGAAGGAAAGCGAGCGCTGGATGTCAAGGGTGGCAAACACTGAGTTGGAGAGGACGTCGGCGGCTGAAATTGATATGAAATTGGAGATTGTGCTGCAAGAGAATGAAAGGTTGAACCTGCTTCTGAATGAGAAGGTGAAGGAGCTGGAATCGTGGAGAGCGAAATATTTGACAGAGAAATCCGCTTGGGTGATAGAAAGCGCGAAGAATTCGGTCTACTTTGACCCGAGTCGGAGGTCATTAGAAACAGAAAATCAGAGGTTAAGTAATTTTTTGTCGAGCAGAGGACATTCACCTACATATTCACCAAGATACAATTTCAAGTAGGTATAGAGTATCTATGAGCACTCAATACCGATTTCATGTTTATCTTTAAATATCTTACTCAGAAAATTAAACCTTCATTTCAATATCTTTTCTCTGACAAATACGAAAAGATTCCACTTTAAGCCATCATCTTGTATGAACTGATTTCACGACTTGTAATTTCTTTGGGACCACGTTTTTCAAGCTTATGGCTGATTGCAAAGCCATTGGATTTTCAGAAATAATCTATTAAATTTCATTTCCTTATAAGAAGGTATGTATGAATGTTGACTCGAATGACACTACTAGGATTATAGATAACATCTGGATCTCATCTCAAACGAAAAAAAAAAATATGGTTTGAGATAACACAGAGTGGATCTTAATTAAAAACTTGCTAATTAAAGATTATTGTTCGATTTGGATAAGGCATTGGAACTTTGGAATCAAGAGTAAAGAGGTAATAAAATTTTAAAATAAAAGCTAAAAGTACAATCAGAAATGATCGC
>ENA-UOUE01000145-UOUE01000145.1-compost-metagenome-genome-assembly--contig:-NODE-145-length-57189-cov-12.665079_pt1 | contig 57189 bp, 42 predicted proteins | sample MGYA00238146_ERZ747223 | MGnify/ENA primary metagenome ERZ747223 (study PRJEB28781, sample SAMN06268865) | compost metagenome | isolation source: single cell | place: USA: California, Emeryville, Joint... | reverse complement strand
GGAGTGAGCATAGATTTTTGAGGAGTTAGTAGTGCATGAAGCGAGTTTTTCTTGTAAAGAGACACTGATGGAAGCTTGATAGGTGATTCGCTCATTCCTTAATAAAATATGGTTTTTCACGATCGTGATTAAATATTGCTGAAATAAAAAATTAACATGCTTTATTTCCGCATTTCTCCTTGAGGGAAATGAAAGAATCTACATTACTATGCGCTTCGAAGGTAATTTTATTGTAGATTGCTTAGAAATAAAAGATACTTGAACCTTTGGTTAAAGAAATTATTTAGCATCCACTTTTTTGGGGGAGAGGGCAGAGCATACAACCTCTCAAAGTGCTATTTCTCGACCTTATTCGGAGGTTGATTCATAAATGGTCTCATTGGATAAAGATTGCATCCCTATCGCAATCAAAGGAAATTTGAACTTTTCCATTCGAAATATATGGTAAAAATTAAACATAAACTCAATTGCTGAGCAAAATTTAGAAAAACATTCGCAACAATACGAATAATAAAATTCCAAGATTTGAAATAAAAAATTCAATATCCAAATGAAGACTCAGCTTTTTTTGCTCATTAGCCTTCTCTCTTTAAACATATTCGGATCGGTCGCCCATAACGACACTGAGCCACTTATCATCCCACCATACAACATGACAAGAGAAATCTATCTACAGCTAACCAACGACACAGTTTTCAACAACGATTTCCTTGATTACCAACTTAACGTTTACAATCTCTCATATCTGATTACCAAAAGATCCCGCCAATTAGTCACAGGAAACCTGACACTCACCCTCGACGCGAACCAAACCGAAAACGATTTCTTTAACCCTTACCCGATCTGGAATCAAGGTGTGCAGGCCAGCGTTTGGATTGAAGCAAATAAAGCTATGGACATCCAATTGCCTGACTCACTCGAAGTTAGCGTTCCCACACTCCAAAAAGTGCTGAGAGCATACGTGGAATTCATCCTTCCACGAGAAGTCTCTCATGAAATTGCATTGCCAGACACGGTCTTAAACCCAGACCTCCTCAGCACTTTCATGCCTTTTTCCACCTTCCGCTTCACGAAGGTGCCGGATATGGCTCTATCATTCCAGAATTTCACCTCTGAGCTTAGCTCTGACCGTAGAGGCTCAATTACCTTCTCAATGCACGGATCCAGTACTTTCTTAAGCTACACTCCAAGATTTAGAGGAAGCCCGTGGATTATCACTAACGTGCCTGTCAAAATCGTTTTCATTGACGATCCAAGGATTCCGGTTTACCAAATAGACTACAACCAAACGAGGCCATTCGATGAGAATGAAGTTCTAGAGCTGGTTCGTGGCTTCTATAATTATTATGCGCTCCCTCTCATTATGGATTTGTATACGTAATGTGTCCAACAATTGCATTTTGCAAAAGAAAAGGAAAATTTGATTTGCGTTTAAGGACAGAGGAAATTAGGATATTACTAATGCGAATCTTTGTGTTTCTTATGTTATGAAAGCTAAATAATTTAACATTCCGATCACAAACTTAAATCCAAATAAAAATTACAGTTTCGCTTCTAAAGGAATTATCATCGAGCGACAAACAATAATGTATTTGAGTACACACGAAGACCAACTTTCGTCTCAAGAAACTAGCAATGAGTATTATCCCCTCTATTCGAGGTGCTTTAATCTGAATTATGCACTAAAAGGGTTTTATTTTCATCGAAAGCCAAACATCAGTCAAGAAGTCACCGCAGTCTCGATACTGCTGGCTCGCGGTTTTTTAAACCATATGGCGTTGAGAAGACACTTCCGTCGCCTCATTCATCGAAAGAGAAGAGAAAACTTACAATCAACACCTCACCGGGAAACACAAACAGCACTTTTGAGGCTGTAAGACCAACAGCGCTCTCATCGCCAAAACTGCCTGGGCTTAGCGAGCTTATAAATTCGAAAAGCAAGTGATACGATCGCTCTAACCATGAGAAATAACCGAATTTATTAGAGTTGTCGATGAGAAAGTGAATAAAGTAATCATTGATCTGACTGGATACGCACAGAGTCTTGAAAGCACTATTCGAATCAAAAATAAAGAAATCGAGCGCCTTGAACACTTGAATAAGTATCTCATTGACGCTCAGGAAAAGCGTGATGAGCTCCTCTCTCAAGCGCTTGAAGAGAATCGCAGATTGAAGGATTTGATTGTTTTAGCTGAGAGAGCCGTGGGGGAAAGCAGGAGAGAGGCGCTGCCATCTAATGTGTTGAGTCATTCGATTAGCAAGAAAGGGAGTGGAGGCTCTCAGAGCGTGATTTCGAAAACGATATCTGAGATAAAAATGAAAAGAATCGTCAGCAATATGCCGATAAGTGATTAGTTTCATTCACTTTTTTGCTGACAATGTGTCATCATATATAGAGCCAGCAGTGGTTCAACGGAGCGGTGCTAGAAAATCTACAGTCGAAGATTTTAAGGCAAGGAGCGTCCTTAAAATGAGTAATAATCGCATCTTATAACCCCTTAGTTCAATGAATTTTTTCCAGGTGACCAAGAAGCGGAAGTCGCGTTGCTTGAGAACGGCCACGTGAAGTTTATAAAGGAGTTAATGACTGATGAGGAGCATTTCATGTCGCAAATAAGAGAGGCTAAGGACAATATGCTGATTAGTTGTTTCGATGCGATGAAAGGGGTTTTGGATGAAAATCAGAATTTAGTTCAGTTGTGCTTCAAACTCCGCAAGATGGTAAAAGCCGCGAGTATTATGACCTCTTCCCTTGTGCTGTCAGAAGCAATGGAGCGGATTGTTGAAGAAACTTGCGAGTGCTTGTCTTGCAATAGGGCCACGCTGTTCATACTTGACACACACAACGGTGAACTGTGGTCCAAAGTAGCAAAGGGTTCAGATACTATCCGGATACCCTGGAACAAAGGGTTTGCTGGTAATGGTTCAAGTTTTTTCTGTTCTTAGCCCAAATTACAATAGGTCATGTAGCAACGACAGGAGAAATCTTAAATATTCGCAACGCGTACTCCGACCCTAGGTTTAACAGCGAATTCGATATCAAAACAAATTATAAGACCAACACGACCCTCTGTGTGCCTATTATCGATAAGACGAACCATGTGAAAGGTAATTTCTTTGCTTCGAGGCGGATTCCTTCATTATTGAGACACAGGAGTGATTCAAGCGATTAACAAGGAGGAAGGACACTTCACCCACGACGATGAAGGGCTTCTCACGATTATTGCAAACCTAGCAGAGGTAGTGCTTCGACACTCGCTCAGTTATGATGAGGAGAAAGGGTTCTATAATAATCTTCGAGCACTAATACGAGTAAAATTTGAAATTTTGGGTTAAGTGCTAATTTTTGGTTTGAAGATTGGTACAGAGCTGAATTCACTGCATGGGACCAAGGAATTGATTACTCAGGCAGAAAAGAGCCTTTGCTTTATCCTGAGTACGGAGAAAGCTAGGATATGTTTGTATGATAAGGTGACGAATCAAATGATTTGGTATGGACAAAACGGTGAGGAGAATCGAGGGGATTTGAGCATGGGAATATTTGGACACGTGATAAAAAAGAAAGAGATTGAAAACATTACGAATGGATATAATCATGAGTTGTTTAATGGAAAAGTGGATATTGAGACTTCAATGCCGCTGATTTGTTGGCCAATCAATCATCCGAATAATGAAAATGAGGTGATTGGTGCTATTGAGGCGATTTATGCGAGAGGTCTTAAGGGTGTTTCTGCTCTGAAGAAATCGACACTAAACCCTTTTGATCATGAGTTGCTTGAACTTTTTGCCAAGCAACTCTCTCAATTGATTGTAAATAGGACAAGATATGGCTCTTCTTCCGAAAATCAACAGATCGAATTGAAAGCGCACTAAATCCACGTAAGATTTTTGTTTTGGCGGGTGGATGGATTGTTTATTTGATAGTTGCTTCAATTAATTGTATGAATTTTTAAGAAATTGTGAATTTTTTACAATTTCATGAATCATTCTGGTGAAAATTATTTTTTGTGACGGAAGGGCGAGTTGCTTTAAAAGGATGTTGATTGCTAAGGAGTTTAATTTTGTTAAAATGAAATTTGAAACAATTGTAATTATTGAAACGTTTTTATATGCTTTGATTCTACTTACCAAGCATCAACCATACAAATGGAGCTTGAAACTATGCTCAGAAGCCCAAGATATCGGGCTTTTCCAGGAAGGATAGATGAAGTCTCATCATTAGTGATCTTAAGCAATGAGAAAGCCCCGGCGCAGAATTAAAATTTGAAAAGAAAATTATTTATAATGATATTTTTGCTTGCAGTGGATAATCTTATGAATTGAAATTAATATCCAAGTGAATCAAACTGTAGTTCAATTGATTATTATGCAATAAATATCCGAGTAGTAGAAAAAGTAGAATATATATGTTAAGCATACATTAGTGTTCACAAATAATTCTGAACAGAGAAATTCTTAAATTATTTTCTTCTTGGTGACTTGATAGATTTCGCTATACAAATATGATTATCAACAAAGGAGAAATCACTTCAATTTACTTTCTAAGCGCTGCTAATCGCTCCTTCCTGCTGCTTTCAGCGCGCTGCAACTTTTCGATCATCTCTCGATTAGTTTCTTTCAATATCTTCTGGTGGGTCAATCTGAGGTTGTCTTCAAGCTCGCCCGCAACTTTATATAGATAGTCCAATTTCCCTTCAGTGTACGAAATCATCGAATCATCAGTAAGGAACAGCTTTTTCTTATCATTAGAGTTAATTCCTTTCTTCCTATAAACAGATACTTAGTTTCAGGGAAACTTAATAATTTGATTAGCTACTTCTGAGAGGACAAATATAGCTTGAATTCATCTATATCTTCTGTTAAGAGCATTGTAATTCTCTTATTACTACCCCGTTCAGCACCCTGAGTAGGCAACGATCGGTCTAGTCCCATCGGTTTCGTTCTGGGCTTGCTGGGAGTGATAATATGAGGAGGAATCTCCGTCATATTCAGCGGAGAAAACCGAGTTTTCGCAGAGGTTGTACCGACTCTGAAATCGGGCTTTAAATAATGTCTTTGGCGAAGATGTCTATGTTCCATTTTATAAGTTTCAACTTTTCTCTCTACCTCTCCCTCGATGTCTTTCAGCTTTCCATTCGTTTTAGTCGCGCTATGAAAGAAAATATTGCTACTATCCTCATCAAATCCATTTGTACGATCCGAATCGCATTGAGTCTTTTGCTTCATAACAAATTTAAACAGGTCTTTCTTCAGCGTTTTAGAAGCCAAATGATATTCTTCCAAACTCAAATTTCCAACACTTTTCTCATGCCTGATGGTTTTCTTTGTAGGCAATTGAGGTGTTGTTAAATGTTTAGGAGACTGAACAAGCGTTTTGTCTCCTTTATCTGCTTTCGTGCGTCTGAACACGAACATTTTTACTTTCTCTGAGAACTTCTCAAAATTTTGATCCTGCTTTGTATTTTGATCTAGCGCATCCAACGTGCCAACGGCTGCAGCTTGAATCTCACTGTTTGAAGGATTATTAGACCCTTCAATCGATTGTTTGGTGAGATTATTAGCCGAACCAAACGTTTTTGTCATAGCGACGACATCCAGGAACTCGAGACTTTCCCTTCTAAAATGCAGTTCATCAATATCAGGTCTGATCATGGTGTCATGCTCTGCGTTTTTCTTATTTTGCTCAAGCATCTTTTTGAGTCTTCTTTTTCTGAAATTTTGCTGAAGTTTTGATATCAATGGCTTTGCTCGGTCCTCCCGAAGCTGGCCCTCTAGCTTTTTGAGCTCGGCTCTGCGTTCGATAATCATATCAATCATTTTGATGCGATTAGGAACGGTGTTTGAAGTCTGAACAGCCGTGGAGATCTGCTTTTTGTTGAAAAAGTCAGAAATTGAACCAATAACTTTTTCTGGTTTTGGCGTTGCATCGCGAAATGCCCGTGGAGAGTTTAACGCCAGCCCCGAACTTGATGGAAGGATAAGATGAGACTTATGATTGATGCTCTTGGAGTCTGGTTTTTTCGGAAATGTGGTCTTATTGGCTTTTTGGAAGGAATCGGTGCGAGTGGAGCTTAGATTCGCTGAAAGCTCTGAGTTTGATGTTGGACTTAACCGCTTTTTCAGGATGATATCATTTCTTTGGGCTCTGTGGGGAGGGATTTGTAATTGAATCATTCTGAAAAACTTTTTAATTTAAAGGGATTTGGTGTTTGCGAACATAGTAACGTTCTGAACTGCTGTAAAAATTATTGATGTGAAGTGAATGTATCAAGATATGTGTTAAAAAAATATTTTTTAGGAGAAACTTCGAAGAATCGCTTTGAAGTTTTTTTTGGTTTGTATGTCACCAATATGTTTGAGTCTGAGGCAATAAGCTACTGTTGGTAAAGAAGAAGATTATAAATCTGTTGTAGGTAGTAAGTAATCCTATTTTATTTTGATACTGTCTCTGCGATTCTCAATGAGGTTCACAAAATTAATGAAAAGATACATTTTCCATTTTTTAGCACTGACCAAGCGAGTGAATATCCATTCATTGAAATTGATGTGGGCACTACATCCTCTTCTGTTGCAATGATTTAGGCTGGCTATTTTCAGGGGTATGATATCTACATACCCTCTGATGCTGTCTTTATTAGCAAGGCACTAGAGGAGCCAAAATTCCAACCTTTTCTGATCCTGTAAAAACTATCTACGATACTAGAGGACTAATCGAACTTGTATCTCATGACAAGATAGACTTAATGAAATGATACAATCTTTCTCAAAGATTGTATTATCAAGCATCTGCAATTACTGTCGAATTGCTCGCTACGACAAATACGAACTCTAAGGAGCAGTCGCGAAGGACAATTCATGAGGAAAAAAACTAAAGTTGATGATGATCATATTTATTTTCATATTGATGATAATGATATTTCATTTTACCTATTCTAGTGAATTAAAATCCAAGTTGAGCAAGAACCTCTATGTTAAGGTATTGAAGTGCGCTTTAAGTACTTCGAAGAGAAAGACTTATAACAATCCAATGGGAGCATTAAGTCAGTATGTTAGCCTGATAATAATGCTGTTGTCTCGAGAAAGAGTCAGAGGTTAAGGAGGATCTAGAATTCGGAGTGAAATTCAAACTTGTGAGATTATCGTAAATCGTCTATTATGATGGACATTAGTCATAATTATCCAAGGCAGCAGAAAACCTCTAGTATGTTTTATACAGATGACATTTTAACATGAATAAAAGAATCATATTACCACCAATAATGGCTGACCGTATTGACTGTTAATGAGATATGAAGAAAAAAAAAGTTTAGTTTTGATGAGGCGATAATTGAGCCGATTCTTTCTCCATTTCTGGACTGTTATCACTAGTAGACGGGATTTGCCCTTCAAGCCCTGCGAGCTGACGCTCAAACAATTCCTTATATATCCCTCCCAGGCTCATCAGTTCTTGATGAGACCCAACCTCTTTAATCTCTCCTCCTTTCATCGCGAATATTCTATGACAGTTGATAATCGTTGAAAGCCTGTGTGCAATGATGATCATCGTGCGTTTTCCTTCTCCCATAAGCCTATTAATGGCTTTTTGTACTTGATGCTCGCTTTCAGCGTCAAGAGCAGATGTCGCTTCATCAAAGATCACTATCTTAGGATTCTTCATCAAAGCTCTAGCAATCGCAACTCGTTGCTTCTGTCCTCCTGAAAGTTTGACTCCTTTATCACCAACTTGAGTCTTGAGACCTTTGGGGAACATGGATGTATCAGCAACAAATTCTTTCACATTTGCAAGCTCACATACAGTTTCCATTTGTTCTTGAGTGTACTCTTCAACTCCATAAGCAATATTTTCTTCAATAGTACCTGGCATAAGAACTGGTTCTTGGGAAACAAAGCCAACATGCTTATGGAACCATGGTAAATCAAGTGATCTTAGGTCATTTCCATCAATCGAAATAGAACCATCATTGGGGTCATAGAATCTGTTCAGCAGAGTAATAATTGTAGACTTTCCACTGCCAGAGGGTCCTGCAAAGGCTACAACTTCTCCAGGAGAGATTTTGAAGCTCAGGTCTTTGATCACGTGGGCTTGCTTTCGACTTGGATAGCGGAAGTTGACATTTTTGAACTCGATCATGCCTTCACATTTTTCTGGTTTGAGTCCTCCTTTCGCATTCACGGTGGGGACGTAGTCGAGGAAACCAAACACCTTGCTGATGAAGAAACCACTCTGAGTCAAATCAGAAAGGAAGTAGTTGAATGTGCTCATGTAACTTGAAACTTGTTGTGCGTAGGTAAGGAACATAGTAATTTCTCCGACAGTAAGGTCCCCATTGAGCACCATGCCACCACCTACAATAATGACAATAATCTCGCTGAATTTCCCAGCAAGCATCGAAAAACCGCTGGCAATGCTTTGGATGACCGTCATCTTTAGCTCTAATGAGGAATTTTTATCAAAGTTGTCTTCAAATTGCTTAATGCATCTATCTTCTGTTGAAAATGCCTTGATGAGTCTGATGTTTGAAAGGCTTTCGTGGATAACATCTGGATGGTCTCCCTTATTTTTGTAGATTTCTTGTGAAATATCATTCACGTACTGGTAAAGCTTTCGACTGACCCAGTTCACAATAGGAGAGATTACCAAGATATAGATTGAAAGCTTGGGTGATGACCTCCAAAGAATTCCAACAGCAAGAACTAGTCTTATCATGCTTTGAATGTAGCCAACATATGGACCGAGGGTGGAATATTTAACAACATAATGGAAACTAGTATATACGTCGTTCGCAAGGCTCGACTGAGTGTTTTTATTTTCGAAAAAATTGAGATCTTGGCTCAGAATTGCCGTATAAAGCTTCGTTCGTACAGTTTTATCCACTGATTTTCGGACTCTGGAAGTGACGTATTGACTGAAAATGTTAAGAACTGCTGTGAAGCTAGTTAAAATAATAAATTCTCGAGCTCGATCATAGAGCTTTTCTTTAGCATTTTCTTCGCCTAAAACATCAAGGCATCTACTGAATTGCAAAGGAGTGAACACGTATGTGAAAGTGGATGTAACGCTGATGACATGAGAAGCTATGACCATAGGGTAATTTCCTTGACAGAGTTTGAGAAGACGAAGGATGTTCTTTCCTCTGAGCATAAATTTTACGTAGCCTCCATTTACTTTGCCCCAATTAGGCCTTTCTTCTTCCTCTTCATCAGCGTCATTAGATTTTGCATTTGGATCTTTGGATTTGACATCATTTCCTTTCTTCTTCTTGAATGCCTTCGAAAGTATTCTTGAAGGCAAGATTGCAGTGATCGTGGTTAAAATATAAGCAACAATAGGAAGCGCCATTGTTTGAGAGATTTTTTTATATGATTATAATTGTGTTGCTCTACTATTTAAAGCTGGAAATGGCAACCAATTCTGATATATCGTGCCAGGAATCAGTCTGATCAAAATTTATTTTTTTTGATAAACTCGGGATTTACAAATTTGAAACTTCCTTTCTTCTTTTATGAAAAATTAAAATAACATTATCATCAACTTTCAAACTGCCGCAAATCGCAAGAAATCTCCAGTAGGAATTAAAGTCTAAACCATATTGTGCTATGAAACAGAGTCCTTGAGTTTAAGTAGGTGTTATCTTAGCCTTTACGAGCTATTTACTAAGTATTGATATTCTGCTACTGAATTAATGCTTCGTTTTCGTTCTTTTGACAAAGCTAGATCTTTATCACATTCAGACCAGAAACTATATCTACTTTCTAATTTCCAGGCTTTCTTCTCGATAAACATGATGGAGCAAAGATATATTGAATAACCTGGGACAAATCAGCCAACAACAGGAGGCCCTTGAGGTACTATGATACAAGAGCTAAGCAGTCTGAGAAAAATGAGTAAAACTTTTCTTATACATGCAATATACTATCTTTTTTGATTATCATGAGCAAGTTAAACGAACCGATTCCTATATATATTTCATTCTTTGAACTTCCTAAGTTCTTTCCGAGAGATGAAATGAACTTTTTCAGATTATTTCAGTTCTTGAGGCATTCTTACAGGAGCAGTTTCATTAAAGTCAAATTCTCAAGTGCGAGTTATTTTTCAATTTATTTATCTCTGCATTAATTTTTGAAACAGTGAGATAACAAATTATTAATTCTTATAGCAATAGAAATTTACAACATAAAACGTATTGATCTGACTTCACATTGCGTTTGTAAGCTCCATCAGGGAAAATAGAACATCAAATTTTTTTTCTAACCCGAAGAACAAGTTCTGGGTTAGCTGCTCTTAAATTAGACCCATTCCAAACAAGAATATATCGAATTCGATGAAATTGCAACAAATCAGGACTTGGGAGAGAATCATTCAACGAAGGCCATCCCATGCGCCTCTCAAGAACTTAGTTTAGCAGCTGAGCTTGCTGATGTGAACAAAATCGTATCTAAGCCCTTGGCTGCCTTCTCCTGTATATTCTTGGTTTTACAAAAGTCAAGAGGAAATCTCTTACCTTTAAAGTATTTTCTTAGAATCTATCCCAAACTGCAATTCCAAACTGCAATTCAAAATCACACTAGAGTCACTTGATTATCAATACCGACGAGTCGCACAGGATCGAAAAACTTCAATTAGGTCTGAATTTATATATTTTAGCGTTTGATTTTCTTAAAAAAATACCATTTAAGCTATATTACCGTCAATCTCAAAAATCAAAGGATCGTGCATTCTCCAATTTTTATTTATTCATTAAATTAATCATTAGTATCTAAATGGAAGACAAGCTGAAAATCTTCGATCCAACCAGACAATCTTGCACTCAGCATCCGAAACACAAATTACAAGCAATCGACCTCTCCTTGAGAGCGAGTCCGCGACTTCTATGTGCCAATTGCATTCAAGACCCTACAAAGAGCAAAGACATTAATACAGTTCTCACTAAAAGCGCTCTAGATGACCTCACAAATTCTATTCTGCAACTGTACTACCAAGAAATCAGCAACACGAGCCGCGATACTCTGTTTTCACAAGTGGATTTTGACGAGCTAACCGGTCTCCTTCGAGTTCTGAGAGCCAAAATAAAAGAACGGATTTCCACTGCATTGAAATCGAGCCTCAACAGCGATACCATGCAACACATAGAAAATTTGCAGTTTTCTCTCTTAGAGAAGTTGACAAAGTTTGCAGAAGATCCTTCTCTTTTGAAAGAAGGAGAAGACATCGAGAGTTTCGTCAAAATTTACAATTTTATCACAACGCTGCAAGAGGAGACGGTAGAAGAAAGGCAACGAAACACTCATAAAGGACTATTTATCGTCCAAGCAACGAAAGAACAGGTTGTTCCGCTGAAGAAAAGTATAGTGCATTGGCTCGAAAATCTGATGAAAGATAATGAGATCCCTCAAGTTGTTACAGTCCCGCTTAAGAAAAACACTCAGAGCGAAACAAACCAAATAAAATCTTCCAAACAAAACAAAATACCCCCATTGATGAAGAGTGTAGGAGGAGATAAGTCAAAAAAGATACCATTGAAACAAAAAGCGTATACAGGTAAAAGAACTTCTACGCAACAAGTTAAGAGCCTCAAACACCCCACAGGACTTATTAACCTCAAGAACTTAACAAAAAGCCTCAAAATTACTAAAAAAGAGCCTAAAATTTCTCCGCCGCGCTATGAGAACCAAGATAACTCTCTCTCGGAAGCCGAACAAGAACTTCCTCGCATGCATATCCAAGCGACTACTCAAGAGGACTTGCTTAAAACACCATCTCCTCATTCTCCTGACGAAAATTTCTTCAGCTCAGGCGCTCAGTCCTTGAAAAATTTCCAGCTTTGTCTCGTTGACTCATGCAACTCCCAGAATTCTCCAATAGAAGAAAGGAATTCTCCAATAGAAGAAAGGAAATCTCCTGAATCAGACGCAAGGCGTGAGAGAGCATCAGGAACTCCTGTGAAAAAGGTAATAAAAGACATCAGAGACAACTACACACTAGAAACACTACTTGATGACAGAGGTGAACAGGTGGGCGAGATCGCGAATTTGGAAGTTAACCTCCGGTACCGTGATCTCGATGACAACGGAGTTAAAGAAGTCGCTACCAAGGTAAAATTGCTGCGTCACCTTGTCGCCTTAGCTCTCGATTTCTCATCTTGCACCCAAATTACTGACGTTGGTGTCTGCGCCCTAGCCTCAGAGCTATCAAACTTACCTTTCTTAGAAGCGATCAGCCTGAAATTCAACAGCTGTTATCTGATCACAGATAAGTCGCTACTGCAACTCGCTTCAGCTCTCAACAAGCTCAAAAAACTTGAATTAGTCTCAATTCATTTGAACTCATGCTATCAGATAACTGATGAAGGGTTGGTTCAAATTGCACTCGGAATCAATCGATTGCTACGGCTCCATACCCTTGTCATCGACCTCTCCCTCTGTAACACCACGCACAATGCTGGGATCACCGATTATGGCATTGCTCAATTCACGGTGTATCTAAAGCAGGTTTCTTCGCTGCAACACCTCACGTTCAACTTATCGTCATGGAACATGAGCTCGCACCCCCTGACCGACCAAGGACTCACTGACTTTGCGGCGAATATCTTCAAACTGCAGAGACTCAGGACGCTAAAACTAGATTTCACATGGTGCATTAATTTAACTGACAAAGGCATACATAGCTTAGCGAACAGTTTAAGTCGCTTAAAACTGCTAACGGTCTTGAAGCTCGATTTTTCTTGGTGCAAAGCGTTGAGTGATAGAGGCATCATTCCTTTTTCGAGCTCAATCACTAATCTTTCAAGGCTAAAGACACTTCATTTGAACTTCTCCTATTGTAATCAAATTCACGACGATGCCATTCGTGAATTAGCTGAGAATTTGCCGAAATTGCCGAAATTAACTCATCTTGCTCTGAATTTCACATGGTGCAGTGCTCTTTCAGACCTCGCGTTGATTTACCTCTCCCAGCAGCTTCCTATGCTTCCAGAACTAGAGAGCCTTGCATTACATTTCAATAATTTAGCTACTTTGACTGACCAAGGGCTCACTGATTTCAGCGGCTGCCTACCCGCGCTAGACAGGCTGCAGAATTTGACGCTATACTTTAGTCATTGCGCTCAAATAAGCGAAATAGGACATGACGCTCTTGCAGAACAGTTGGGCCTCGTGGCGAATTTGCAAAGGCTTTCTCTTTACTTCACCGGCTGTAAAAACATAACCGCGGAGAACATAACTACGCTATCATCAAATCTACAGAAAATGCTTCGGTTGAAAGCCTTGACCCTTGATTACTCAAATTGTCCTCACATCACGAAAGAGAGCATTATCAAGCTCAAACAAGCGATGAGTGAAGTAGAGGAGTTGAAGGAGACCTCTAATTACTTTTTTGAAGGAGAAAAAGGAGAAAGGATTGCTCACGGCGGATCGATAGTGAGTAAACAATATAAGGAAGATTTAGCTTAATTTGATGGCTTTCTTTCTATGCATTGGTTTTTTAAATAATAGGTAAATTTATTCATAAGCTTTGATGAGAAACAAAATTACATGTCTTCCAAGATAAAAATTCAGTGAGTTTAGAATCCAAGGGTTATTGATTGAGTTAGCAGAGGACTCAAATGAGATTATTGAGATGTTATTATTTAAGAATATGAATGTTATCGCAATTAAAAAGCCGCGAGTGAATTCGGGGAAATTTATCAGTCAATATGTTACGCTCCTTTGTAATATAGATAAAAAATTTGGCTCATTCCAATAATCATGTTATTTCTTGGTAACGGTAACATCTTCACTACTTCTCCAGATCTATCATCACAGATTTGCTTTCTACTTCGAGATCAATGCCCTTAGGCGGCGACTGCTGCTGCTGCGGCACCTCCTCATCCTCCATTTCCATAACTTCCTTTTCAAGGTGTGGTGGCAATTCAATAGTTTGCTGATTTTCGATGGTAATGCTGTTCTCGCCCTCCAGATTCCCATAGCGCCCTTTCCTGTCATCGCGCTCGCCAATATAAATCCCGCAAACCAACAACGCAACAATCATCGCTAGTATTCCGCCTGTGATCAAAAAAACAATGTACCGAGGAGAGCGTTTCTTCGCTTCAGTGGTAAAACTCAAAAACGTCTCCTTCCCTTGGTTTTTTACTCCAATGACGATGCTGGTCCCCAGCTTTTTCAAGTCCAAATGCGAAACGCTCATCACTCCATCGTCGTTATCATCCTGCCTTGGGCGGTAAATATAATGGAAAAACTTTTCGTTAGGAAGCCTCAACTCGTCATTTTGGTACCTCAGCATCATCGCAATATGGCTTCTATTTGCTCCTTGGACCTTCACGTTGAGATCTGTCTCGAGGTCCAGACTGCGGTCGATATAGAAATAGTACCACTCATTTGATTCGATAGTGGTATCGTATTGGAGATCAATCTCATGCTTATTCAACTCGATGCTGCAGTCGGGGAGGAAGTAATTTTCAGAGCACGAGCAAACACCTTTGGTCCTATCGCAGGTACCTTGATTAGAACAATCTTGAGGACAAGGGACATCTGAGTGCTTAGTAATATTGATATTGTACGAAATTAACTCATTGTGAGGTCCTTGGTCGCGTTGATAAAAAGAGAAATAGATCTTGTCTCCTCTCCCAAAGGAATTCTTCTTGAGGAGATAATAATGGTAATTCGACGAATAATTGAAGCCGGCTTCATCAAAACCGTCAGCTGCGACGTTGTAAGTCGCGAGGCCCTCGATAAAAATCTGAGGGCGCTCGTTTTTGCGGACGGCGAGGAAAGGAAGGAATTTTTCCCTTTCTGGCGACCCGGAAGTTATCATTATTTCAATCATTATGTTGTATCCGACCAGTTGTTCTGTAATTTCAAAGAAATAGGCCTTGTTGCATGTGAGCTGGGATCCTGGCAGAGTAGCCGGAGCGGTTATTTTAACTGGATCGAACCCCTCGGATGTGGAGCTATCATCAAAACAATATTCTCTGCGCTCTCGGCCTCTTCTCTGAGGATTTTCACCTAGAATGCGGTTTGGGTCCGCTGTAGCGAAGACTTCCTCGTAGAATAGCGCGATGAGTACGAAGATGAAAAGGAAGAAGGCTTTCATTATTTATTCGCCAGATTTGTTAGTAATAAAGTTCTTGAAAATTTGGTATTGTGATATATGACTGGGAAAATATTATATATCAATTTTATAACAAAGAGAGCAAATTGTTCTGCGCAGTAAACATATGACGAAGAGTAGAATGAGTCAACAGTACCAAAATGGCTGCGATACTGGGGATTTTTTCTTGATATTTAGGAAAGCGCATTAATCGATGCTATTTAACAATAAGTTAAGATAAACCCTATTTATTAAATTTAATCATGACTTAATTGGAGTTGTAATTAGCTATAATTATCGATTTCCGATGTCATGAATTGAATAAACCGATGCTACCGGTTTGAGCTTCGAGCATGCTCTTATGAGGGAAAATTCAAGGGCTTATTGCGATTTTGAACAAAAATGTTGAGCTTTCAGGTTCGATTCTGATATAAAATTTCAAGTAGCGCTCAGAAACCATCGAAAATAAAGGGCGAAGTATAGAAATCTCATCACTTGGTTATTACAAGAAAGATAAATTGATTTTCAGATTTAAAGCTTAAACTTGCGCGGTAATTGCTTCTGGCCTATTAAATTGTGAGAGATATTGAGAAAAACAGCTGCTGATTAGAGAAAGTACTTTGGGTAGCATGCGTCTCTGTTTTATTTCCCCATTCCCTGAGGTTGCTGCGAACGATTTTTGTTGAGATTTCTATAGGGACGTCCTTAAACCGCTGAATTGAAAGCATAATTGGTAAAAGTATGAATCAGACAAGTGCGATTACATTTCTGTCCAATGGACCGCTCGGATCATCTTTTAAAACGTGCTTGCTTTCTATTCCTATAAGAAATCATCAGCTTAGACTTTCAACATCAACTCAAATTACTAGGGAGATTAAGTTCTTCAGTGCTTGCGTCATGTCCCACGCTCTCTTGTATATCTACATTCAGCGCTCTTCCCGCAGCCGCCAGAGCTCGCCGCTTTTTTCAGAAATGAAAATTGAGCAATTCAATGAGTCTTACGTTCATATATGGCCTTATCTGCTCCAATAGGAGATTCAAGAGCGTTTCTTTCGTTCTTGGATCCAGATCTTCAATGCGCTTATTTTTACTTCAAAGGAAAACGCAATTAACTCATTAGTTGTATTTTATTTTATTTTTACATTTCGTTGATATTCAATTTCGATGCAGTAAAAACTTCGTCGTCAGCTTTGCCGTTCTGGATCATCTCAAGGTTATCTCGAATCAAGTTAACCAATGTGGTATTCTTTTTATTGTTTTCTTCGAGTTTATTTTCCAAATAGGCGTATTCATTCTTCAAAATTTCGTAATCCTATATACCAGAGCCAAACACTTATTATTCCATTAAACTCCAGTTGAATTTACGTTTGTAACCTTCGCCAGGCGTTTCTCAGTGCTATCCAAATTTTTCTCCAAGAAACTGATCTAATTGCAAAAATCATTCAATTTCCTCTCAATATCTGGGTCTCTTACCAGCTCATCCTTATTTTTGTCTTCATTGAACGATTCTTTCTTATTTTTCTGTGACTCAACTAAGCAATTATTACGTTTTCTCACGATTTACCCTTCCAGTAAATTACCTTGGCTAACCTCGGCATTAGGCACTTTCAGTTTATCGTTCTCTTCTTCCAATTCTGAATAAATTCAAAGATTTCGCTGAGTTGTTGTTGAAGCTCGTATTTTTTACCTTTAATCCTGGCTGAGAGCTTCTTGATAAGCTTTTGGAAGAAATGTGATCTTTTCGCCAGCTCAGCCTCAACTTCCTTATGAATTTCCACATCCCTCTTCAAGCTATTCAGTTGCTCTTGTAACTTAGCATTCTTAAAAAGCAATTTTTCTGTCTGCTTCGACTGATATTCTAATTCCGTTGTAAGCTGGTGGTTTTGCAACACTGTCAGTCTCGTTGTCGTCTGCAACTGCTCCTTCTTCAGTGCCAAGAGACTGGTCTTCGTCTCTTGCAGTCGATGAAGCATTTCCTTCCTGAGCTTATCCGTTGCCTGGACCTTTTCTCTGTCCTTGTCGGCGAGTTCTCTCTGTCTCTCCTTCCTCTCGTTTTCTAACGTGTCTTCAAGTGATTTCGTATATTCTTTGAGTTTTGCCTGTGAAAAAACGCATTAGAGCATGAGGAATTGAAGAGTGCTCACTCGCTCTTGCTGGTAGCTCGCCAGTGAATTTAACGTTGCTTCGAGATGTCGATAATCACTTTCCATTGCAGCTTTTTCTTCTTCCCATTTCTGTTTCTGTTCTTCCTGCTCCTTAGCTGTTTCATTCTATATCACTGAGGTTTTTTGAGGGTGTTTCTTACCGAACTCTTTCACTAAGTTTGCAATTTTTTCATTCGCTAGTTTCACATCGCTCTCCAATGAATATTTCTGCGCTGTCAGTTTCTTTCCCTCGGCTTTCAGAAATCCAATAACATCTTCCTGTGGAAATGAGTGACTCGATAAAAATCGGCACCAAGCGACGTATTTACGTGATTCTGCTTTTCTTTTTCGTAAGTTTCATTTACAGCCGTCAATCTCTCCTTCAAATCTTTATTCTCATGCTCCCTAAAAGAGTTGTTAGCGCCGTTGAAGGCTCATGTGCTGTTACATTCTCTCAAGACGCTCGTGCAATTGCTTGATCGCATTATTCGCTTCGAGTAAGTCAATTTTTGCCTTTTCCAACTCTTTAAGCCTAAAGCAATAGTTATTCAATCAGCTGAAGCAGGAATAATCACTCCAGGTCGTTCTGCTGGGCGTTGGGTTTAGATTTTCCTTTCGATGCCATCTAATAAGTTACAATATGATTAATCAATTATTTTATTAGCACACTCTATTGTGTCTCTGACAAATTCTCAAAATACTGCATTAACCAGAAATGATCTTATTAAGGATATTTCCCTTGTGTTCGAAGGCTGTCATAGATTTTCTCCTTGTCCTTCATGGAATAATGGAGTTGGTCAGAGTTATGGAGTGCGAAGCGTTGAAATAAATCTCTTCAAAACTATTTTTTGCAAATAGCTGAGTCACAACATTCATTATGATTTTCTCATGAGAGACTAACACTGAAAACTTTGATTTGATTACTTGTTAAATTGGAAAAAAATGAAGATATGAAACTACATGAATAATAATGTAAAGAACTTGTAAATAAAAATATATAAATTCACCAACAATAATTACCTCCTTTACATATGTACGTTTTATTAATTCAGCAATATGGGACCCATGAATCGTATGACGAATCATAGTTTTAATGTAGGATTCATTCACAGTCATAGCACCTGTTGGAAATAAATATTTTACTGAGTTTTATCTCTTTTAGAGATTTTGCTAAGCAAATTCTCGATTTCGCAAAGCCTCTCTTGACTGATGGTTAACGTGTGTTTATTCTTGATATGGACTTTGAGTGAGGTCTCAGATCTATTTTATTTTCAGGTTAAACCTCATTGATGGATTATTGAATTACCCATAAGATTTTCCACAGTATTCAGAAGGGCATTTGAATAGCCTTTGAATTTGATCGGCTGGACGTCTATTTTTCTTTTTCTTCTCTTCATTGCCCGCTGGGCTATGCTTTCCAGTCTCGTGAGTTTCGACACTTTCTCTGTCTTCCTCCTTTTTGACTTTTTGGATCTTCTTGCTAGCAGAATTCAAGCTTTTGATTGTTTGTTTAGGCAATTGGGTCTCTTTTTTGAGTTCTTCTGGTTTTGCCTATAAGAAACTGTTTAATACTTTCATAAGACTAATTTATTACTGTGTGCTGCTGAGTATGTACTGAATCGCAGCTCGTGTCAGAGCAAGTCTTTGTGAGTCGTATTACAGGTGCCATTGTTGGCAATGAGCCTTGTTTCAGTGCAGCGTGGACATGAGGAAGCTGAATTTGCTGCTGGACCGGCAATACGCCATGAGTGCCAATGAAAGGCGATTGGGTCATAGTGGCCATGTAGGGGACGTGAGCAAGCCCAGGCATAAGACGCTGTCGGAGGGCCAAGTCAAAAATGCCAAGTTCTGTAGGAATTTGATGTACTCCAGCAGAGTAGTTGAGCTTGGAGGCGTTTTGTGCGAGGATTAGTTGCTGAGTAAGTACTGATAGGTTATCCATGTCAGATTGATTAGGGAGTTTTGAAGTTTAGTCGAAGTTTTTTTGTAATTTGATTATAAACTTTCGTTTGATTATCTTATAACTCTTATATTTAAGAATCTAATAAAGGATTGGCGATTATCCTAAAAATTGCATCAAACGGAATTAAAATCTGGATTAATTCGGAAAATTCTAACCATTATTTAGACTCAAGCCTGTACTTTGCGAGCGGGCTCACGTAAAGATGGGGACATCAGAATTTTTGTGGTGGAATAGGCTCTTGCTTGAAGAATTTTTAGAGTGGGCTTGGATAGGCTAAGCAAGAATTATAAGGTCTCTAGCGTAATAGAATGCATTCACAACTACTGAAAAATTTTTTATTTCCGAAGAATTTAATCCGAATCAAAATCAATCATTAAAACAATTTTATTTCAGCAAAAATTTCTTTATTGGCGGCTCAAGGAGATTTAAGACGTAGTTTTGAGATGTACCCAGATTCCAAACGGTTGTTAAAAATTAAAGCTATTATTAACTATACGTGTGAAAATCTTCAATGCATCACACATAAATCCTCAATGAAGAAATAGCTAGGGTTGGGAAGGTGTATGTAGTAGCTTGAAAAATTACTCGCACTAGACGGAAGAAAAAAAAAACATTTGGATAATAATGTGAAAAAGCAAAGAAAACTTCAGTAAGATATTTGTATCCCAGAATTATGATTTCTAAATTGGTTTATCATGATATAAAATAAATAGCTTTCAAATTAGAACTGAAATGTGACATCTTCAGCAGACATCTCTGATAAATGAGTCAAATTCTGCCGGCATCCGTTCTTCAGCACTGATTTAAAACATTCAATCTTTTCCACTCAAAAGGGAGTTATTTAATGAAGAGCTCTTTATGCTTCTCAAACGTCAAATTGGCATGTGATTCCTTAATACACACTGCCATTTGTGTGACAAATTATTCCAGGACGTTTAAAGGAATTTTTCAGTTATGATTCACGTACAAATTTTCAGTGAGCTACTGAAAAAATTCGATTTAATTACTCTAAATTGCACTCAGAAATTTTTATTTGAATTGATTGGTAATTAATTCGGCGGCCAGCAAAGAGTCTTTTTTTAAAAACCCAATCACTAATTAATTGGAGCAATAATGCGCTGTTGGTAGGATCTCATCAAAAGGAAGTCGTAGGTTGCAAATCTCTGCTGCTGCTGATGGTAACAGCTAGCCGAGATTTTAGATAACAGTAAACTAACTGGAAAATTTCGATGCACATTGGACAGCCCGCTCTGATATTTTTCTCATAGGAAAGCGATAATTAGACAAATAATTGGGCAAATCAAGGCAATTTGATTCGCGCATTCTTGGTGAGGAATTCAAATTTCACTATCATTTGAATAGTATCATTCTACCGAAATTAAACAAAAATGAGAACGCATTGCTAAGATGTGCATGTATCAGAACGAGCGAAGAGGGGGTATATTTTCGAAGTTTTTACTCATAGCACCCCCTCAAGGCTTTCTGATGAAGCACTTCATTGAATGACAATTAATGAATTTTTGAAGATGTTGGCAAATTTTTGTTTTAATAAAATTGGGTCCTTCCTCTGATAGTGCATTATTGTGACAGCCAGGAGTGAGCATATAGTCTAGTGGAAGATAGGCAACTTAATCTTAGTGAAAAGAAACTTTCATCTGTTCAAAGGCATGACAATGCCAATAAAGGAATTAAAAGTTGTATGTTAAAGTTAAGTTACTAATATAGTTTATTTAGAATTTTATCTTATTTTTTGTTTTTTATGAATGCTAATTAAAAATACCTCTTTAACCAGCCGAAGCATGCTTAGTTTCCAAACTTTCATAAATTGATTGAAAGCATTCATTAGTGATAGGGGCCGAAATCCTCTGTAGATAAGTAAAGTAGTAGTTTCAGCTACAAAATTTCCTCTTCTTAGAGTGATATACAAAGGATTCCTAAAATACGGAATTTGTAGATGGAACTTGGTTAGGAGATGAAGTTTCTTGCCTGGCTTTTGAGACAAATTTTTAGGAATGGGTTGGATACTCCTGTTATGAGTGCCAGCCAGATCGTTGCAATGAGACTGATGATTGCATGAAAGTAACTTTCACTTGATCTGTGATGAGAGAGAATTATCAATGTAAACCAGCTTTATTGAAATCCTCAGGCTTTAGAAATGAGTTTCTATGAAGAATTTATCCTAATAGCTGTGGGATGGCTTATTAATTGCGAAATTAAATCATTCAATTATGGAAAAACGCAACTATTCTGATCTCTGCTCATTTGTGTCTCTTGTGGACCTAAATCTATCAGGACAAAAGACATGTTAGCAATTTATAATACATTAGCGCTGCAATCGTAAATTCGATGTTAAATCATGACCACTCGGAGCTTGAAGGAAATTAACATGAAAATATTCAAATTCTGGGAAGGTAAAATATTCTTTCGGCTAGAATCCTACTTGAAAACAGTCATCGCCTCAGTAGTTACATCGTATTTTATACACACACATAATTTTGTTGCCTGGTTAGCCATCATTGCTACATAGTAGCAGTCATTAAAATACACCTGCGTTGAATGACTCATATTACCAGATTCAAATTTGCGAATGTCTAGTCCGAGCTCAGGTCCTTCTTTTAATTCATTCGTGCTAAGGTCATAGCTGAGGATTTTATTGTAGCCTTCAGTCTTAAACTGCACAGGAGACCCGCCAAAAATTATGAAATTATCGTTTTTGGCAGCCAGCACGCAAAATCGCTGGTTTAGACTCCCTTCCAACGACATATATGACGGTAATTTCATTACGTTCACTATCTCCCAGCTTTTGCTGCTCAATGAGAACCTTTCGATCTCAGATACGTTCTGATATTGCGACCCTCCGTTTCCCATTGCCTGGACCACTCCTCCGAACACATACAAATACTTTGAGTCGATACTCGCACACATTGAAGCGAATCCACGCTCTTTGTTCAAAGAACTCAATGTTTCCCATTCGAAAGTATCGAGGTCTAACACCTCAACAGAACTTAAATAGACATCCTGTTTCCGTCCTCCCACTTGCTTGTTATCAACGCCTCCAGCGACATAATACCTCCTCTCAACGTAAACTCCACAATGGAATATCCGCGGGTGCTTCGTCCCTTTTTTTCTTCGAATAACCGTCTTCTCGGTGAAATAGTCCAACTCGAGGGAAAAAGTTTGATTGCTGATCTGTCCGGCCTCGAGCCCGCCGGTAAAAACAGCTTCACCGCGAGTGCTCGCGCAGAAATGCATATAATTCGGCAATTTAGCAGGTTCGTTGATTTTTTCATCAAGTAAGGTAATAGGTTTTGACCACAGGTTTTTGGAAGGGAAAAAAGCAATTAGTTGAGTGAATGAACTTTGATTCACGCAAACGAACGTGAAATTGATTTCCTTAGTTTCAGCAAGGTTGTTCGCTTCGGATTTTATAAGGATAGAGCTTTTTTTATGGAGAGACATTTTCGTGCCTTGGGAATCTTTAATGAAAAATTTAGATAATTTTCGGTTGTAATAAAGCTCGATGAGGCTAGCCTCCTTCGGGTCAAGCTGATTTCGAAGCGCTTTTACCTCGGTGATACAATTGTGAAGGTCAATGTCGAGATAACAATTGTTAATGTCAATCGGTTCATCACAGATGGAGCACTTTATGAAGTAGTTGGTGTCAGCGGATTCGGCAAGTATATCGGCAGTTTCGACATCATAAACGCAAAAGAGAGTCTTGCAGTGAGTGTTTCTGATTGGAAAAGTGGGAATCTCCTGAGTTAATCCGTCGCAATAAGGAATTTGTACTTCAAGGAGCTGAGGATCGCAGGTAGACAAGAAACTTTTTATCAGACCTGCCTTGCTGGCATATTTCTTCATTTCCGGCAATAGTGTGGTCGGTATCTCGGCTCTTTCCATTTATTTTTCGAAGATTTGTCAGATTTTGTAGAGCATTGTTTTAAATGATAGCATAAAAATTAATCTGCTCTTAGCACACAAGAGAAAAGGGAGGTATCATGAGTATGCTCTATCATACAACAGTTATAGGTATCCGAACAAAAGTGCTTGAATAATGAAGAGTCTCTGCTTTGTTTCACGCGGATAGCTTGATAGATTGGATTACACGTAGTAATTCGGATCTCCTGCGTTGCTTCGATTAATAGTTTATTTCGTGTTTTTGGTATGCAGGTTAATATGATCTTCTAAAAAGACTTTATTCGCAACAAATTATGAATCGAATTCGCTTGTGTGCCTATGAAATCTAAGCAAAAAGAAATGAATAACTAAAAACCATGTGCAAGTGTGATTTCCAACGAGAGAGGACAACCTCTGGCTTTTCATCAACCTTCATTCTCCCAACGTGTGTTTATCAATAAGATTCAAAATCCCCCAAAGCTTTTCTCCTTGGGACAGAGACGATTTGAGAAAGAGAAATTTCTTTTCGATATCTTTTCAGAGTTAGACGATAATTGAATTAGCACTCACTTAAGATATCGCATCAAGCTGATTTAATGAGCATATTTAAATTTATTCCTCTCAAACCCTCAAAATTTAATCCGATACAAGTTTCTTCCAATTCAGGCTTAGAAGAACCAAAACATATCAATAATGACACTCAAACAACAACTTCACCTCTGAAAAGTTCAAAGATAATCGGTAATTTTACAATTCGAGGCTATTTGCATCTTACTGCAATAAAGAAATTTTTTCATTTTTACTCAACCTCTGACGAATTATTCAACTTAATTATTGGTCGAAGAGAATCCTCAAAAGTTGTTTGCATGGTGCTCGAATCATGAGAACCATATTCGCATTACCGAAATTCAGACAAAACAGGATTATATGGAGTTTAGCGGTGCTCGGCCTAGCGATAAGGGTCGCATTTATCCTTTTCAAAATTGACTCTGATATCTTATTTTTCATTAAGGATGGGCCCTAACGTATTTAGAAGAAATCCCGAATACGAGGTTTCTCGTCTCTCTCTATCACGGCTCGAGATCTGCTAACTTTGAAATTTTTGATGTCCCAAAGAAAGGACAAGTAAAAAAGATTTACTCTTTTGAAGAAGTTCGAGGGGGTATTTTATATAAGCCTTACTTTGCTATAATATTAATTTTTCTCTTTATAGAAACAGGAACAGGAGATGTGGCTGTTAATTCACGAAGAAACATCATGGCAGCCATATGTGTAGAGAATGAAATAGCTTACCATTTGTTCAAGATCAATGCGAACCCTTCACCCTTGGATGATGCTGTTAAACTCTCCCGAAAGTCGAAACGGGCTTTCCAGTGCTCCACATCTGACGGTAACTTAACATTTCTTAAGACCTTCTCATCTGGTTGTTTCAGGAGAAAATTATTTCACAGGGCTAGATTTTGATCCAAATGGAGATGTGATAGCCGCCCTCGATCTTTATGGGACTTGCTGGATTTCAGATGTAACATCAAATAAAACCTTCTTTCATCTAAACATGAACATTAACTCCAACAAAATAACAAAAGGTACCTTGTTTATGACCTCTCAGTCTATGTGAGACTTGTTTAATTTCGTCATCATAATCACAATCCCACTAACACATAATGAATAGATGATTTGGGGAAATGCAGATGGAGCACCAATATTGAAGATCCTTTCGTATTTGTGAAGTCGGATTGGAGACAACTCAATATTATAGATGTTGAGAAGCAGAGTCTCATTTTGAAAGAGCCTTTTGCCCTCGAGCCATATGGTAACATATTTGATGGCAGTTTTACGTAAGGCTGATAGATTGCTCATATTTGATCGATGTCTGTCCAAATAATGGCAATTTACTCGCATCTGTTGGATTTGGTCGTGCTATCAAGGTTTATGATCGACGAGTATCGAGTATAGTTACCACCCTTGATGAGGCTCATTATGGTCTGTATTGCGATTGTTTTGAAAAATTTAATGTTTCTAAAGATCTATATATATTTTTTTATTTGATCAGTCTTATATAAATTTATCCTAGATACCATCTACTGCGTTCGATGGGATCCGAGTGGAAAAATGCTTGCAAGTGCCTCCGCAGATGGAACAACAAAAATAACAGATTATGGGACTGGGAATGTCATTTACTGTGAAATTGGTGCAGAGGAAAGTAAGATTAATTATTTTCTATTATCATTCTTGGGCTAAATACTAGGTTCTACAGCATCAATGTGTTTCTTGTAGTAGAGCAGTGCCGATTGGCACCTTGTACGAGAAATTAAGAAAAAAGCAATTTCAAAATCTCCCACGAGCTTGCCGTCCGAAATATTGCTATAATGATTGGTTTAAGGTTCTTTGTGCGTTTCTATCTAGTGCATCTATAATGAGAGCAGAATCTTTAACTTTAGCAAATACTTTAATATGCTTAATGTTGGTTGAAATCAACAATTAATGGAGTCAAGTGATTTGGTGGGGAGGTAAAAGACCAAATGGCCATTCTCCTTTCAACGCTGATGAGAAATAATAATTTCGAAAAAATTTAATAAATTGGGGTGACCATGCGATTTATTTTTTTTTTTGGTACAACAATTTTGAGAGCAAAATAATGCGATAGCTTTAGTAGATATAAAGAATCCTTCAAGTATTTCTTCATCGATGTTTCTTCATGTTAACTTTAAAAACAATATCTCATCTTAGAATAATTAGCAGTACTTACTACACCCAGTTTTGTCTATTAATATACTCATCCTTTGAATTTTTAATTGTTTTGGTGTTTTGTAGCATTCTGGAGAGGCTAAGTACTTTATTATCGCTTACCATCTACTCAACTATACTACATTGAATGAGTTATCAGATGTGAAAAGCAGATATTATTGGCTTTAATATAGTAGTTATCTTCTTTAAGACACCACACGCTTAGGTGAATGAAAAGTATATTTCTAAAGGAATACAAATAAATTATTCCACTTTGTTGTAATCATTCTTAATTCAACTTAAAATCAGTTCTAATTTTCAAAAGAGCAATTACATTTGATTTTATCAAATATTTCTTAACTCTGCGATCTGTACCCTTATTGACTATTTACTCGAAAGTTAGGTATTCATAAATACCTATCTTTCTTTCTTTGCAACAAATACACAATACATCATCAATATCACTCTAGCAAATAGATTCTGATTACCAATATTTTGAAAATTCTCTTAGAAAACAATTGAAAAATCCCTTTACCAAAAATTAGCAATACCAGCAAACAACTTCATTTGATTTTTTGAAAATTTTGACCCCAATAATTTGAATTCAAAAATTACCACTACTCAAATTTTTTATTCTCTCTGGATTTAGAAAATAATTATAAAACGAGTTAGTTAAATCAAATCATGCGAATCTCTCAACAAATAATTCAATAACAAAATCAAGTTCAAAGGAACAGTTTCAGCTGATAAAACAATATCTTTAAATTCCTAATAGAACTCACATGCAAAACAATGTTTAGAATAGCTTTCCTGTGACTAATTCCTATTATCAAGTCACAAGAGTACTACTACTAAATGATATCACAGATTATAGGGTTAAAAATTCTTATTCTTTAGTATTAAGGAAAGTTGCTTAATTCAAGGCTTTAGATAAATAGTAGATATCCAAAAAATATCATAAGGAAAAAATATCATCTCGAGTATTTTAACTTTTTATAAGGAGTTTACTTAAAAAATGCTGGAACGAACAATTTCGACTTGAACTTGTTATTCGCTCCATCCGATCGTCGACCCTGGTTCACCGATGCCGGCTCGTTCACGTTTTCATTCACAAACTCAATTTTCTGCTTTTCTTTCTCTAATGAAAAAATTAGACACTAAGTTGAAAAATTGCTGATCTATTTTACTCATGCGAAAGCTTCCGAAAGCTTGTCTTGTGCCGTAAATGTTTATCATCAACTCATCTTTCTGCTATTAGAACAATTAGTTTAGTTCCCAACGTTTGTAAATATATTATTTTACCTTTAACCCAGATACGTTCAGATTTTTGCTGCTCCTTGAGAGATACTGTTTCGATGGCGTTAACGAATGTTTTATTGAGAGACCAACCTTTGAATTATTAAAGTTTTCATTATTCTCAGGTCGCTCTTTCCAATCACTCGCCTCTTCAATCTGATGTAATGTACCATCTTCTTTTATGGCTGGTTGTGAGTTATTCTACTCCATACATAACGATTTGTTTTAAGGGCTAGTCGCAATTGTTACCTTTTTCCGCGGCATTATTGAAGGAAACAACAGGTTAGTGGATTGACCTTTCGCTGATTCCTCGTGCTCTGATCCATGCAAATCTTTGCTGCTGACCTTAATCGTCTCGGAAAATCTCTTGGTATTAAGCTCGGTGTCAATTGAACTTTTATTGAAGGAACTTCCTGTGTTCCTGAGTCTATTGTCTTCAGATAAAGCTTCCTGTATTGCATGTATATATATTTAAGCTCAGGTTAAAGATGCTTGGGGTTTACTGTTGTTTTTGCTTTAATAACCGCTTGGGGAGTTTTTAAACTTGATGCGGACATTTCGCGCATTTTTTCGTTCAAGTGCGTATTTGTTTTGGTCTCTAGGCTTGATCGCATTGTGTTGTTGTCCTTGAAATACTCATTGAAATACGGGTACACGAGCTGAGGTTTTTTCAAACGCTTTTGAGGCGTTTCACCTTCCTTTACCCTTTTTTTCTGAAGGATCTTGTTCCTTTCCCATTCTTCCAGACACCTAAGCGTCTCCTTCCTACGCAACTCCCTCATTTCTTCCTCTTGCTTTTTCATATTTTCTTCTTCAGCTTTCTTTTTCATAGCCTCCAGAATTTGGTTCTTTCGCATTTCTTCCCTCTTTCTCATGAGCTCTTCCATCTTTTGCTTGCGTTTTTCTTCTTCCTCTTGCATGCGTTGCATTGCCTCTTCCTACAGTTAATAGTCCCAGGCAATTGCGATTAGCTTGGAAAATTAATTACATGTAATTTTCTTGACATTTCTTCCTGAAGGCGTTTCTTTTCTTCGATTCGCCTTAAAAATTCCTCCTCAGCTTTTTTTCTTCTCACAAGGATGGTCTTTTTCCGTTCTTCTTCAGCTCGTTGCTGGCCTAATTGCATCTAATCCCACCAAAATTAGGTTAATTCGCTTGTTTTTGGACGCGGAGACTACCTGTTCTCGTCTTTCTTCTTCCTCTCGCTCTCGTTTTGAGATCCATTCCTTCATTTTAGTGACTTTCTCATTGATGTCTTCGATTAACTCAACGATTGGGTAATTCTTGATATTGAGCAGACTCCTATTGAAATATTTAGTAATCTGTAATCTTTAAAAAGAATGGCAACTCTGGAAGTTGTATTGTGTTGTCTGCTCTGCAGCAATACACATTATCGCTGTCTTTTAAGGCACCCATTTCTTTGAAACCAATTGGTTAGATAAGATTTGTTTTCTAAACTAATTACCTGGGAGTACTTTAGGCGAGGTTACTCCCAATCCCGACCCGAATAAGAACTGAAGAGGCTTACTTTGCTTTTGATTGGCTTTCCCAGCAACTAAATTCCCTTCCTTATCACCTGCCTGGAGATCTTCTTTTATCTTCATACAGACGCTTCTTTGCAAGTCCCAATCGCAAATGTCAAGGTTCATAAAGCAATCATTTTTGGGGATTTTCTGATATTCTTCATCAACAGCTTTTCTCGAAATTGCGAAAAGCGCCATCAATCCGCCTGTCGCAAAAGATTTAGTTCTCAACTAGGGCTTAATGCTGCTCACCTTGAGTGATAAAGAACGATCTTAGTTTATCATTGTCCCTTGTTTCACCGGGAATATAATTCCTTCGATTATATTTCCCAGCGAAAGAGCAAAGACACCTAATAACCTGAGTCATAAGCGCTGGATCGTAGTCTCTCGCTTTAACTTCATCACACGCGCTTAGCGCGATGTTACTCAGAGCATGGATGATCCTATCGCATGCGACTTTCTTCATCTGACCATGGTTTTGCAACAGGTTATGAATCGCATTTATCTTATTAGCTTTAAGAAAACGAGAAATATGAGGAATAACCATACCGTGGTAATTTGAACGTCGATGGGAGTGTCTTGAGAATAAAGGAGATTTATCATCTGAGTCACATTGGCTGGTAGAGCCAATACGCTATTGACTCTGGACTCGGCAACAAGTTTCAGCCCTTTGCAAGCAGTTTTCACATCTTTATCAGATAGCAGTTCCCAGTTTGCAAGCTGACTGAGAATAACGGCTATAGGCGCAGAAAACTGCTCTAAATTGGGTATTGAGTTGCCATCCAGCATGCCTTTCACAACTTTATAGATGTTATCAATCTTATTGGCTTGACTCGCTCCTTGAGTATTATTCATAGTAGAAGAATTTCCATTAGAGTCAGCGTTATCCTCGCCAGCTTGAATCTTCGATTGGTTAGCTTTAGTCGGTGAAGCTGTGAAATTCAACTGAGTGGTAGTCCCTACAAAGGTCTTTCTCATCGTTCCCTGCGCTTGGATCGATTTCACAGAGCCTGCTCGCTCAAGCATGGTATGGATTCCAGCCTGACGATGCGGCCTAGACTGCGGAACCAAGGAAGAGTTTGGATAAATATGTTCAAGGTAGCCAGCCCGAATGTTCAACGGACTAGGGTTATAGGCTGACCCTTGCTCGCAATATATAAGCTCAAAGCCATTTTCGCTTGCTAAACAGAGCAAATCCTCAGACAAATAAGAAATTTGACAATATTACTGCGAGTATCTTTAGCTGGAGGATAGACCGGGTCTAATACAATCGCAAACATGTCATCGACCATCTGGTTCACAAGTTTCCTTGAGAATTCGTTTGCGTAACCGAAATAAGGATTCGTGTTGACCTGTATAGCAAAACCATTGAAACACATGCAATTGAATTGTAATGTTTACCTCCAGGAGCCACGTTCTAAAGTCTTCATCAATTAGGAAATCATATCCGAATAACTCAAAGCAATCTTTCCTTTTTTTCGGATTGAGATTTTTCTTCGACGCCAGATAAGTATCGATAATAAAATCTTTCATCCTCGAGAGCAGATGCTTCTCCACGCTAATCTCCAGCTCTGGAAATTTCTCATCGAAGTACTTTTGCAGCGCATTCAAGCTCAATGTATTGCCTTCCTCATGCTTTCCATAATTTTCTCCATTTTTTTGAAGACAATTGTTTGTCAAATGCACGTAGTTATTCGGATTATTAAGCGAATACTCATCGGATGAGGTCCTCATATACCCATGCTTATAGATAAACACTTCGTTTTTGCATGTCACTAACGCCCATATGCGAATATCAAACTTCCTTCCATAGTAAAGCAGAGGTTTTTCGATGTATTTCTGAGCGACCCAGTAGGAATTCGGAGGCTGGCTCGAAAGGAATGTGGTGATCTTATCCAAACTTTTAAATATCTCGATGCCGCGTCCTTGGTTCATATTCGCTGGCTTTATCAGCCAGTAGTTGTCCTGACAGTGTTTCTCAGGCAGATGCTCTCTCAGGAAAAATCCTTTGCTTATGTCTCTGAATCGAGTGACGAAGTTCAAGTATTCAGAGTTTTCGAAGCCTGCAGTGATTAGGAAGGTAGTTGGAGTTGTTTCCCATAAGCTGTAACGCGCATTAGCTAATAACCCAGCGGTTTTATTAAAAAAAATCGGACTAAATTAGCTCATACCAGCCTGCTCATTGGATAGGTAGTACTGTCGCAACGAGCGAATTAGCCCAGTTTTAGTGCACAGGCTTCTGTTGTCTTCAAAGTGGTTGAAAATCTAAGATTGAATGTTGCTTCTTAGTTGCTCAGGGTGATGTGGTCTTACCAGACGGCTATCACGAGTTATTTCGTCTACTTTAGCGTAACCCTAGAATCGATGAGCGAGTAGGAAAAAAAGCAATGTGGTACTCTGATTGAAAAGTTAGTGGGTTTCCACAAGAAGTCAGCATTTTGATAATCTTCTTGATTTTCTAGCTAAAGAAGAGGAAAACAGCTATAAAACTAGCGCGATTAACCAGATACTTCCTCCCAATTGCCTCGATCTAACAGAGCCTTTCGAACGGCGCCAGGATTGTTACCACCCACGACGATAAATTTTCGCATAGTAGTGACTGTTGGTTAGAAATTAATTTATACTATATGTACGCTGAACAGAAAAAATAACCAGCATGGCTTATAAATGCTCTCCTCATGCGTTTTTAGCCCCATCCATGAAGCAATTATTTACCAAAGAAGATTAAAGATAGAAGAGGGTAAGTTGATGAGAATATTGATTGTCGAATTGATAGCTCAGCCCATGGGCAAGAAGAAAACATATAATACCCGATTCCCTTCATGACCTTCATGAGAGTTATTTTATTTTGGGAATTTGGGTGTGCACGTTTTTAATAGCAGAACAGTCTCGAAATTTTCCAAAGCTGAATTCCTTTACAAAAGCTTGAAAATTAAACTAAGAAAATAACAAATAATTCTGAATCCAAAGCAAAATGAAACAAAATCTTTATTGCATTGCCCTTTTACTCTTATTATCTGGATGCCTGATACCAGTGCAAGGACAAGATCAAGGCCCAAGCGATTCAGTCGTGAGTTTCTCTAATACTTTTCCTGTGTAATTCTATTAAACAGCTCAACGATGCTGGCAATATGCCTCACAGCACGGCGTACACGGTAAACGCATTAGTTAGGTGAAGTATTGAATGTCTTTCCAGCCCAGCGAACAAAACGAGGATAAATCCATGATGGAAGAATGGGAAGAACACATGAAAGATTTTATTCCGTCAGATATGATCAACTTTCCGCTTCCTGCTCGAAACATTGAAGTACTAATTGATTAAACTGTTGCTCTGGAAGTTAATGCATCCTAATGAACCTAGATTATTTATGAAGATATTGTCAATCTTCCAGCTAAGGTGCGTGGAGCGTATTTTATCTCTGACTCAATGGACAAAGGAATCGACTTCACAGTGAGAACATCCTCCTATTATTGCTTATGTGCATCCTCCTCTTTCCCAACAGATTTTAGATTCGAAGAGAAAGGTGGTCTTTAGGAAGCAAGATCAACCTGAAGGACTTTTTGTTTTCGATGCGCCGTTGACAGGTCAATATTCCTTCGTGTTTAATAACAGGAAAGTAAGAGCTCAAGGAGTTTTTGCATGGGAAAATAGTAACGTTTATTTAGTCTAATGAAGACCGAGAGATAACATTTGTGATTAATTGCGGCAACTCCTCTGACGAATTCGTGAAGAAAGAAGAAATGACGCCAATTGAAGAGCTTGTATCAAACGCTACGAATTTGTTAGGGGTAACTAATTCGAGGTCATTTCTGAACTGATGAGAATATGTGTATCCTAGGAGATACGCACAGAAACGCAGTTCGCATCGAAGAGACAGGAGACGTACTATTACAGTAAGCTCCACTGCTGAATTTAGACTAATTACATGATATTTCAGCGACTCAAGACAATATTGACAAAATCTTTTGGTTCTCAATATTGGAAACTATAATAATAATCGGAGTAACAGCCTGGCAAATTTATTACATCAAGAAAATATTGGATAATAGAATGATCGTCTAATAACTTATCATTGCTTTTCGTCATTTATTATTACCCAGAGTAATCTCTCGTGAGCAAAACCAATTGTATTCAATACCAAACCGAGTGGATCAAAGTGTAGATGTTATTTGGAATTTATCAGAATTTTTCACAAAAGTGAATAGAGTAAATGAAAAATTATCTGAGAAGGCTGAATTATCTTTCAAGCGCTTAGAATCACCCCTTAATCTCCTCTAAATTATGATATTAATTTCCTTTTTGCCTGAACTTTTTTATAAGTTTCAGCCGACACTTGATTATTTTATATTCAGTTATTCGAGGAGAGCTTGGTCGGATCATGCTAAAACTTTCAAAATACTTGCCAAAATCCTTGACTTACTCCCGGAGCTTCAGTAGAAACCTGTCCTTTGTCTCTACACGGAATTTTTCGCTAACACCACACAAGAAGCGAAAGGAAGTCTCTGAAATCGATCCTTCAGCAAATCAAACAAATGACGCCCTTAGAGTACTATTAGCCCCTTTACTGGCAATAACACGAGGAATACCTTCTCGTAGAACTTTATAGGACCGAAGAGATATGAATGGTCTGAGCATCAAGTGCGAATAGAGGAAAAAATTAAGGAAGAAGAAGCCAAAACGGATAAAACGACGAAGCAGGTTCTTGATAGAGAATTATACAACGATATGTTCCAGATAATTTCCAAATTCACGGCCTATTGTTTAGCTCCAGAGTCAAGGTAACTAGAACTCCCCTTATCCCATCATGATAGCGTTTTAAAGCAAAGGAACGTTTTTTGCTGAACTTACAAGAACAGGAATTGATGCGTTCCATCACGTGTTGCTGTACAACGCAAGCAAAATCAATACGAGCCCGATCTATTCATTTTACTACGGCATTTATAAGATAAAAAACATGATCGCGTTCATTCCGGCCTGCCTCTTCTTGTACTACGGCATAGAGAACATTCAAGAAGCATTTTTCGAATTCACTGGCATGGAAGATGCCGAAGAGTCGGACGAGCCTTTTCCTTTTGACCCCTTTATGGTAATATTTCCTGTTGAGCTCCTATTGCAAAATCAACGATTGTAGTGCTACCTTGGATCGTTTCTGTTTGAAACAGCCGTTATTTGGCGTAATGTTATCGATTCGAGCCAGTTGGTGGGAGCCTCGTCGAAGTTAACTCCATGGCAACGATTAGTCTTCCTTTACAAGAATAAAAGCGATCCAATCATTCAAATTATCCTCTCTGAAAACATGCTGACCATCGTCTCGACCATTATTCCCCTTCTCTTCCCTGGTAAAGTCTAATCTTCAGCCTCAAAACCTAAATTTTCTAAAAAAGCGATTGGTTATCTTCTGGCGACTGGTATGGCGGTGCCCATCGGAACAGGGTTGATCGGATTGCTGGAGCTGTATTCCTATAAATCCCTTCATTTTTAATTCTTCATTGACAGATATGCTGGTTGGCATCTCGTAAAGCATAATGCCATGGAGCTTACCAGAGAGAGTGTAGAAGAGCAAACCATGAACGATATTAATGAAATCGCGCTTTCAAATCCATTTATCAAAGAAGTGACGAATTCCAGAACGATGATCGTTGGACCTTCTCGCTTTATTTACACAGCTCAAATTACTTTTGATATGGAAGTAACAATTGTCTCAATGCTAGTCATTTCCTAATACTATATCTTTTCAGAAAATCCGAGCTGATATCCTCAAGGAGTACAAAGAAGAAATCATAAATTGCGTTTATCATAAATCCCCCAAAGCACGCTCGGAACAACTGCTATGGCTGTTCGAGGACATCCACGAAGAGGTTTTCGAAAGAGTTCAAATGGAGGTATATTCCCTTCACCAATAGCAAGAATAACCCATGACTTAGACAAATGCCATTGAAAGGAAAATTACAGATAAGTACCCACAATGCGCACATATAGACTTGGAAATCGACCACAATCACTTATTTAGTGATTTGGAAGTCGATGAGAGCGTTTTGAAAAAAACAACGATGGACTCTCTGAAGGCGGATCCGCAGAATATTTTAGACAATCCTGGCATTGCAAGCATGATTGATAAAGTTTTAGCGGGTGAAGACTTCGAAGGCGAGAAGAAAAAAGATCTATCTCAGCTCAGAGCGAAACACGTCAATTTTTCAATGGATATTAACTACGATGACATCGAGGAAAGCTTGATTCTCGTTGATAATGAAAATAAAGTTGTCCTCCTCCAAGAGTCGCTGCAAAAGAAGTAAATGTTTGCTTAGGAAATTTAGGGAAAATTGAAATGAATATCAGCTGGTTAGCCATGATGTGAAAACTTCATAAGCGAACTGTTGCACTCCTATTCAATATAGTTAAAGGATTTTAATTTTTTGCTTTTCGAGAAGCGGAAGTTGACAGCACGTTCAATTAGTGTTCAATGACCGGAATGAAAAAAACTATTTTAAAAAAGTTTATTACTGTAGATTCGATTAAAGACTCCTCTATCTATTCGGCAGTTAATCAACAAATAACCCTAGTTAGTGCTCCACCTCGTTGTCCCTTAGAGTCCGTTATTTGTAGGGTATTTCTCTATTTAAAGAATTTTAATAAAGCACCGTTTTTAAGGGATAATTTTGTACTACTTATTCTCGTCACATTCAACATAAATCAAAAATTTCAAATATTTATCTTGAAATTCCGAACAATCAATCATTGCTGATACTCCAATGAATGAATCACTACCGCCAGAGCCAACTACTGGAGCATTCTTAACTCAGAAAATAAAAGACGAGAAGCTGAACTACGTGGCAGATATGGAAATTAGTTTCGCTCACAGAGCTTCTTTCATCGCTCCTTCGAAAAAAAAGAAAAAGAAGCGTGTGAAGTTGGTTTCAACGGAAAAGTCAACCAAACGCCCAAGAAGATACCGGGAAGCTGATCAATTAGATACACAGGAGGATGTTCCTCCTCCTAATAGCGAGTTTAACGAGGAGAATAGTTTTATTTTTGTTTGCTGCAAATCGTTGCTGATCTTGCTCTGCTCTCCTTGCATCGCAGTTTTTTTAGCTTGTAAGTATATTGGCTGCTGTTGGCTTCTTGAAAAGCTTTGTTTACCTTTCAAAAAGCTTGCTGAATGCTTAGATAAATGCTGTTGGACACCCATGATAACAAAGTGCGAAAATTGCTGCAAGCCTTGCAATGAGTGTGTTGAAAGAACATGCTCAAAGTCACTAGGCTGTTGCTATAATATCTGCGCTGGAGAATGCTGCGATAAGTTTTTTAATTGTTGTGAAACTCCGTGGAAAGAGCAATGCGACAAGTGCTTTTTTCGATTCTGTGACTCGTGCTGTGAAAAATGCTGCAGCGTGTTCGATATTTTCAAACCGAGGGCATCATCTGAAGTAACTACTTCAACTTTGCCAAATGAACCTCCGAATGACCTCCCAATGGAATCTCCTAAGGAGTTCCCAAAAGAGCCTTGAGACAAATTTCCCATTGGAAATCTGCGTTGTTTTTCTCCCTCTTGCCATTCATGAGGGTTATATAAGATGTTCTTACAAGCACACAAACACACGATAAAAATGCATTTACTTCTGTTTTACAAGAAAATATATGCGAGATGTTTGTAGATGATACCTTTTTTGTATTATAAGTTGCTATTCATACACATTTTGTAGAAAAAGAAACCAAAATTTTGGAAGTGCCGATTTTATGATCCAATCATGTACAATATCTTTTTTTATATATAAAAACCCATGAAAGTGGCTTCCGACCTCTCACTGTTTGCACTGCTTTCGAAGAATCTAACGCTTGCGTTGTTGTGGCTCCTTCAGAGCGGGGAGTTGATGATTGTAATTTTTTAATGCGCAAAGAGTTATAACGATAATATCTAAAGCCCAACACCATTGGTAAACTCGCTTCTTCATCACTAATCGATTCAATCGTATTAGAAACGTCTATGAAGTTTTCTCAGCTTGGTATATTATTATAATAATGCATCAATCCTTCTGGAATACGCAATTATTGAACGCCGTAAACTCAAAAATTAATCAGTAAATAATATCACGAAACAACCCGTAGAGTATATTAACTAACATCTGTTTTTTTTCCCCTTAATCTTTGTCGCTTTATACAACCACTTTCTCTTGTAGTTTCCTTGGATCACTAAATCTGGCCATATCTGCACTATAGTTCGAATTAGCTGTTCAAGTGTCAATGCCGTCAGAATTCTAGAGCTCAGAAATCAATATTTGAAAAAATTTTAAATACTTCGAACTTCAAAAAAAATTCATAAAAAATGCAATTATTTTATTCAAGAATCCGCTAACTCCGCAGAATGTCACAAGTGAAACCAAAAAATATTAGTCAAAGGATCCAGGCGAAGAGTAATCTCATCCGCATCTCTCACGCTTTAACTCTGGAAAGAATGCCAAATATGTCGAGCAGACTTGGATGATTTAGAGAAGGATTTCTATCCATGTCCATGCAACTTCCAGGAAAGCTCCCTTTTCAATCGCTTATGAGTTAATTGGTACTTCCAGGTTTGTTTGTGTTGTTTCAGTGATATCAAGAACAAGAAACCTGCGTGTCCGCAGTGTTATTCGCTTTATCGCCCAGAAAGAATGAACCCTTATAAAAAAAACGCGTATCGCTAGCATATCTTTCAGTTGACGTGCAATCCTCCTTAGGTCCGCGAGAAGAGACCAGCTACGCAACCGGCGCAATAGGACGGAGTGCAAAACATCGATATCAGAGACAAAAGTTAAAAGAATATCAAAAGTAAGAGATCCTTGCGTTAAAGTTGTTATGAATGATTCTCTATTTGAAAGAATGACAGAGATCTAGGAGAAGAGAATCTCCTCAATGATATTTATGATGAAGAAACCGATCCTTCAAAGATAAGGGTCATTCAGAAAAAGTTGGTTTATATAATCGGACTCGCCCCAGAAATCGCTTCCGAGAAGGTAGGTTTATCCCCAATAGTGGCTTGAGTATATTAATCAACGAAAAGATACTGGAGAAGCCAGAGTACCTTGGACAATACGGCACGATTAAACGGATAGTGGTTAATAAAAATAACGCGTACAACTCAGGAGTCAATGGACCTTCATATAGCGCTTATGTCACTTACTCCACTGAAAATGAGGCCTCAACCGCGATATTAGTAAATTGCTTCCTTTGGAAATTCCATTGAAATATGATTAGTCGCTTGACCAATTCAATTTCCATAACAGAGTGATACGGGCCTCATACGGAACGACTAAGTACATTTTGCCTTGTTTTATTCAGTTTTCTCAGTGGGCATATATAGATACTGCTCGTTCTTCCTCCGAAGCCAACCTTGTTTGAAAACCGGCTGCACCTATCTCCATTCTATCGCGAAAGAAAAATCAACGTTATTAAAGGTTTCTAAATTTTCCCTATGAAAAAAATTTTAAAATTTCGCTAAAGGACGAAATAAACTGTAGAGCTTTATTCCATGACCAGCAGATAATCGCCGCTCAACAGATTAAAAAGGCACAATATGAGATCGCCAAAACAGCCAACAAAGCACACATCGATTCGATATTCCCTTCAAGCACGCTAATTCCCCAAAAGATTAAACTTCTTGAGTCAGAAAACGCTGATGGTTCAGGGAGAAAGAATGCTGGACATGATTCGAAAGGGTCGAAAAGTGCCAGAAAAGGTAATTAATAATGACGAGAATTATAATGGGAATTTCTCATATCAGCGAGTGATAGCGCTGTCTATAACAAACGCAAAGAGTCTGACTCGAAATCGTTGAAAGACGAGCATTCTAACGTAGCTGAGGATATGTTAGAAAGTGAGCCAGTGACGCATCAAGAACTCGAAAGCGATAATAATGACGACCAACAAGTAGCAGGTGAAGCATTATCAGTCGATGATAGAACCACCGAAGAGCCTAAGACAACTCACTCGATCGAGTTGGAGTGTTCACATAGCGATATGCAAAAAACCACAGAACATTGCGATAGGTCTCAAACTGACTCGTTGAATATAGAGCCATTGAATTCCGATAACTATAGCAGTCCATTGAACGAGGAAGCGAATGAAATGAAGCTCCCATACAAGCTCTCTATTGAAGAGGCAACTAAAGAAAACCTATCAGATACGCTAAACAGCGACCTTCCGACGCTATCAGCGAGGTCGGAGCACGAAAACGAGGACTCACATTACGAAGAGCTGGTGACGTTGGATAGGAAGATATCTGATACGATTTTCTCGAAGCCTCGTATAAAAAATGGCTTGTTTTTTAACAAAAAAATCGAATTAGGGCAAATGAGCAACTCGAGATTTTCTTTCGCTCAATCAGATGACGATGAAGAGCACGAATATGATGAAATATCCCGTGCAATACAGGAGCATTTGGTGAAAGGCTCTTTGCGAGAGGAGAAGGTTGTTCAAAACAGCCCTGAACAAGAGTTTCCTGAAGATGATCTGATTTTAAAACCATTCCTCAGCGATAATACAGAACAAGCGAGAATATCAACAGACGAGCAATTTGGTATAATAACCTGTCTTATTACCCCATTAAACCCTTCATCTTACCTGGGACGTTAGGGGACAGCGCCTTTGAACTCATAGATGATGCTGAAAACGTCGGGGAAAGCCAAGAAATCAAACATATTTTAGGAAAACTTCAAAAAACACTGAGACATGAGCCGAGAAAATTCGACCTTAATTCAGTCGATTTTTTACCTACGGCGCATAAGGTGAAAGACAAAGCTTCCTCGAGTCCAAGGAACTCAAACAGCAAAGTAAATACGACGAATTCAAAGAAAAAGGGTCATTCTGGCAGCAAAGTTGGATCTCCTACAAAGAATAAATACTATGAGAATTCCAGCGTTCAAAGCAATAAATATTATGAGAACGCGAAGAATTATTACAATCGATATAATGGCAATTATTACAACTATGGATGGAATTATATGATGAGTGGTCAGCAAGGAATTCCGTTGAATTACGAGGACTTTTATTCACTGCAATTTTACTAATAACAAGAACTTAACACTAATATATAAGCCCTTTTATTTCGGTGAGACGATTCACGAAATAAGGGAAATGATGGAACAAATGAATCCTATATATATCAAGAAATACTAGCAACTAAGATTTACTCATAATATAGATCTTTAACTTTTAATCGCATAAGAAACGGGAGAGTTACTTGTAAATATTTCTATATATTCCCATATGAGTTATTATGGTTTCTCCTTTGGGTCAAAAACCAACCAATCAACTACTTACCAACTAATTCAAGTCTTTTAATTTCTAGTTGCCAATATCGAATGAATAAGAGTTCGAAAAAATGAAACTCAATAGCTCAGTGTTTTTGTATGACAAAAAGGCGGACTTTCTTTAGAGCTGTGACAAAGCAGTGATTATTTATAAATATTACCTAAAGGGAAGGTTTTGGCTCTGTTATGAGAGCTGATACAACATTTAACGAAAAGGAACTTATACGAAGCAAAGAAGTTGAACTGCATAGACAGTAGATAATATTATTAGGGAAAATAATAGATTTGCGTCTTCTTCAATCATCTGAATTCTACCTCGATGGGGTTTTTTTATATCTATGGCTGGCGATTTTGATGGAGTTCTTTTGGACGGTCTATCTCCGGAAGCTCTATAGATAGTCCATATCGCAACGCGAGGCTTCTGGCTCTACGATCAATTTCACTTTCATCGATCAGACGAGTTTTGGTTATTTTGGGTTTGGTGCGGTTTCTGATGTAGACCACGGTAAAAAACACATATAACAGAGAAAGAAAAGCAAAAAAGCAGATTGCGATCCATTGCTTGCCCTGGCAGTTGGCAGAGTCTCCCAGAGCGGGAAAAGTGATGATTAGCGTTATTATTCCAACCAGATTCCACAAAAAGATAATGAATTCGCTGCAGCATAACAGAGAGACTAACATTACTGTGTAAGTATACACCGTAAAGTCAATCAGCAGCTTGATGCCTCCTGAGCATTCAGTAGACATTGTCGTCTTTCCAATCACCGAGACCAGCCAAAGCAGCAGCATTACTGGAAACCCATTACCATAGTAGTTATCAGGGAGCACTATCTGCTCGAAATCTGAATATCTAGGGGGCATTTGTTTTTATAAACTTTTTTTTTCCTCTCTCTCTCTTTTTCTTTCAGGTGTGAATTCCACTTATCTCTTACTTGCCAACAGATTATTTTTAATGACAACAATAGATCTTATTTATTTCAATCAAATTATGATTTAGAGATGGTTTTCAACGAATAGTCTCTAAGGTAGTTCAATATCAACTTGACTCCAAAGCCTGTAGCTCCTTTCGCGTAGACAGAGTAGGCATTTGTGATATATGCCGGACTAAGAATCAATGTTAATATTTTGAAGGAAAGGTGAAATAGCTTACCCAGCGATATCAAGATGGACCCATTTCACGGATTTTTCAACGAAGTTTCTGAGGAAAGCAGCTGCATTAGATGCGCCCATTTGCCTACTCAAAGACGTATTGGTTAAATAAGGAAGAATGTTAAGAATACGCGGAGAGGTTAGCGTTTCTGAGATCCGAGTGCACGCCCTTCATATTATCAGCGTTATCATCTGTAATTGGAAGTGGCCAGAACGGTTCTTCGACTTTTTTGCTGAGTTTAAACATGGTGTCTCCGAATTCTTCATCGTTTGTGAACAAACCGCCCATTTTTGGTCCAAGCGCTGCAGAGCAAGCGCCGGTGAGAGTGGCAATATCTATCATTCTCTCGACCTTGTAATTATACTGTGTCCATGTCATCGCATCAGCAAGCACGAGTCGTCCTTCAGCATCAGTATTCTTTATTTCCACAGTCAAACCCTAGGAAATACGACAAGGTTATTTTTACCAAACACAATGTTTCGTATTACCTTCAAGCTTTTGATAATATCAGAGTTTCTGTATGCCTCAGGGCCAACAAAGTTTTCAGCGACAGCAATCGTACAGACCAGGTTCACTGGCAGATTAAGTTCAACAGCACCACGGAAAACCGCAAGCATATGGCACGCGCCAGCTAATCATTTTACGCATTAACCCTTTTTCTAATGAAACTGCAAGGTATACCTTTATCCATGTACATGCTCTCCATTCCGGAGGTTGTCTTGATACTCAAACCGCCCGAGTCAAAAACGATGCCTTTTCCAACAAGTGCGATAGCAGGAGCGTCTGGGTTCTGCGTGTTTCCTTTTAGCGGTGCCATAGTTAGTTTTTTAAGTTCATAAATGATAAATTACCTTGGTAGTACAAACTCACCAGCAATGGCGGACAGCGAGAAGCTTTGCCCACGCTGTGGAGCAGGTTCAGACCTCCTTTCACAAGGTCCTCGCCCACGATCTCTTTCAAGGAAACCTTGTCCTTGTGTGTTGCCGCAATGATATGAGCGACTTCACGTACCCACTATGGAGAAGTTGACATCAGAATCATTTTCTTAGAGCGATAGTTATTACAAGGGTGGTTGCAACATTTGGTCTTTCTGACGCGGTTTCTCTAGCGAACAAGGAATACAAGCTCGATTTGAATTGGAAAGCGTCTTCGTCGCTCTCGAGTCCGATTTTTCCAACGACAGTAATCGAATCAACGCCAATAGGGTTGGGTAGAGGAGATTTCGAAATAGTTTCTCCCTTTCGTTCGAACTCGTAGCTTGCCAAGATAATTGCGTTTAAGAGAGCACCCAAGTCTAGCTGAGGTTAGAAAGGGAGGTTGGGTAATAAAAGTTACTATTCTTCAAAGTATTTGCCATGGCGTCTCCAACCATGAGAACAAGGGAGGGAGAATCAAGCGATTTTAACTGCTTCCAGATTTTGCAGCCCAAAGAGGTCAGTTTCTCGCTTGACTGACCTTTTGACAGGTCGGCTAGGAAGACCGTGAATTTTTCGAAGAGTTCTTCGTTCTCTGGGAGAGAGTTAGAGGGTGTTGTGAGGAAAGGAACTACTCTCAGCGTAAACGCTAACGGTTTTTTTGGCTTTCAGGTCTTTTTGGATTCTTTCTCGCTCGAGGTAGTGTCGGATCAGCTCTGGAGCATCTTCGAGGCGTTCGATCTAGTAATTGCTTATAAGCCCTGACAAAATGCTGATTTACCAGGATTATGACATCAGGGACCTTAGTTGTGAGAGTATCTTGCTGCTTAAGCTCAGGGAGCTTAAGATACTCATGATTTGGTTTGGCACTTGATTCCACCATATATCTTTGGAATTAAATCCAATTATTCTAAGATCGATATAACTCCAGTTCATTATCTCAACTCTGCTCTCTAAACCAGTGATTTTGCTCTAGCACATAAATATCCTCGGATGCATAAGTTTTCGATCTTGGTCTGTTGGTTAGCTAATAATTGTAGAGGAGGATATAGCTATAAAGCGCTACCTATCATTTTTTTGCTCATTTTTACAGCTATTCATTCGACAAAACAGTTTTAAACATTGGTGAAGTATTCAGAAGATAAGACTACTAATATGAACAAATTCTCTGGCATTTTGAAGCCTGGATTCCAAGTTGTGTTTTTTAGAGTGAAACCGAAGGCTTCTTTATGTTACCGAAAGTTTGTGGTACCGTCGGCAGTGATTGTTAAACGAATTTAATTGAATTCGAATGTACACTACTAATAAACTCAAAATTTTACCAAAATTTAATTTGTAGTTCTCAGATCATGGAATCGGCTGGTTTTGACGTTCTTTACAAAAGTACGCTCTTTCAACTTCTTCCCTTGTAAGCACTTTGTAGTTATTCTCATTGGTGATGCGCGTGTCGGCAAAACAAGCTTCTTAACAAGGTAACTTCAGCATATTTTTCAAACTGCAACTGAAACTTCCAGATTCACAAAAAACAGCGTAAACAAGAACCCAACGCCCACCATCGGCGTCGAATTCTGCTCAAAGGCACTCGTCTTGCAAGACGGCACTACAGTCAAAACTCAGCTCTGGGATACATGTACCACTTCTCTCGTTTCTGGCATTTCTCATAGTTTTTTAACATTGTAGCTGGCTCTGAAAGATATAAATCAATCACTACAGCGTAAAACATCCTCGATTGATCCACAAATCAACTAATGATCCTATAGTCATTATAGGAAAGCCGTTGGAGCGTTGTTGTTTTTCGACCTTACTGATAGAGTCTCCTATGAGAATGTGCTTATGTGGCTGAAAGAGATTAAAACAAACGCTGAAGAGGGAGCCGTGATCGTACTCGTTGGAAATAAAAAAGACCTCACGCTGGAGAACCTCGCCAGCAGACAGGTCAAGGAATCTGAGGCAAAAGAGCTCGCTGCGAAGCATGGACTATACTATTGCGAGACATCAGCGAAAACTGGGGATAATGTAAAAGAAACCTTTGATCTTCTGGTTGAAAGTAAACCTTGATCTTTGCCGCATATTTCTAATGAGTGAATTGGCTAGCCGTACATAGTTATCAAAAGCAAAATCAGAATCCTTCAGATCAGCCGCTATCAAAGCCAAGGCCATTGGTAATTGACCCTAAGCCTAATGATAAAACCCAGAATGAAACTGGATGCTGCAATTAGGATAAACGCTCGAGATCTAATCTAAATCATGTTGTTGAGACTATTGCAAGGAATTTTTATTTGAAAAGAATGATAGAATATTAGCAGAGTCATATTTGATTTTATTCTCTAACATTATTATTTTATGAATGCTTAAAAAAAAGCGATAATAAAACCCTCCGGAAGTAACAAGCGATTTTTATGCATTTTAAGGGTAACGAAAAAATTCAATTTTTTTGGGTTAAAATAGAGAACAATTCTTGCCTTGTGCTACCGAAATTTAAACTTTCAATTTTCACTAGAATTTTCCTTTTTCCTAAAGTTAGTCAGCAAACTACTAATTATTCTTTATTGGCAAAGAGAAGTAATTGGTTGCTTGGATTACCACTCTCGGATTATATCGAATCCACAGTCTCCATAACCAATCTATGATATTAAAAAAAAAAATAGCCTTAGTAAGAATATTTTGTCCCATTCATGACTCCAAATGTGTTCAGGTGTTAGACTCTTTACCTCTTTAAGCACGGTCTTTCAGTTCATAATACTTAGATAGTAAGTGAGAATTTATATTTACAGAGTATTCAACTCGACGATATTCTAATGATATTTCACATTATTTTTTAAATTGATATCAATAGGAACGAACAAATCAACTCTCTCACCAGATCACATGGACAAACCTATCCCAGCCGCTGCACCAACAACGACTAACTACAAATTACTCTTCAAAGGAATCGGCGCGCTTTCATTTCTTTATTTGCTTTCTTATCTTTCAGCCACTGCGTTTTTCTTCGGATTAATCGCATCTCTCCCTGTGCAATTGCTTATGTTGTGGCTCTTCCTCGGCAGATACTCTAACAAATATGAGCGAAACCTGAAAATCGAGTTTGGTAAACGAATTGCCTTCAGTTCATGTCATTGATCCTTTTAATAGCGAAAATTGATAGTAAAATCATCAATGAAGGGCAGGAAATCCATCCCATATTGCAAAAACCGCCTGGACAAAAGAGGAAGAAGCGCCCTTTCTACGAGAACACCTTTCATAAATTTTACGAAGAAGAGCCGCTAGGAGAGCAGCTAAACGAAGATCCCTTCGCAGATCCGTTGAAAAAATCAAGTCCTATCAATAATATGCCGCCAGAAAGACAGACCGTCAACCCATTAACCAACTTCAATGTTGCTGACATTCACGATATGATTAAAAACCGTTTGACTTACACTGGAAAAGACCCGATGTCTGATCTCAAAAAGAGCGCGCGAATGAACCTTGTGGCTCTCAGCTCCACTGAAACTATGGATGAAATCAAATCGTTCACTTTATTAATTAAGCAGTTTGCTAAAGGAGAAAACACGTATGGAGATGGCCTGGAATTCTTTGGAAAATCTCCCGGCAATATTTTTTCGGCGAGCTCAGACGTGCTTTTTACGAAAGACGCGCCTCAGGCTTTTCAAATTGAAACAAAGGAGCTCGCAGAATATGAGCTTTCGACTCTGAAGAAGCGATTTGGCGAGGCGTTTGTTGCAAAAACAGTTTTAGATCTTCCTGAATGGAAAACCATCAAGGCAGCGACGAACGCTGCAGGCACGATATGCAAGAATTGCTCGGTTTATATCGAAGAGGCAATATATTTTTCATATATTTTCCTTCTTAATAACCTTCATTAGAGCGCGATTGAAACATTAAACACTTTGGGCAAAGAATACCTACAAGATTACGAAGAGATGAATAAGACCAGAGACAGCGTGAAAGAGGAGTTCGAAAAGGCCGTTCAGTATCAGAAGAAGGTCACGAACGAGTACGAGGCTCTCGAGAAGCAGTTGGATGAGAGTCTATTATCATATCATGAACTTACTAAAAAGAAAGAGAGTCCCTCGACTTTGCTGAAGACAGAGATGAAGATCAGGCTGCTAAAGCAGGACCTCGACGGTTTTAGAGCGAAGCTTGCTGACGCGAAAACAAGAGTCCAGGAGCAGAGCGAAAACATTAAAGAAGCCAACATCAAGATTAAAACCTTCAAAAAGCATTGGAAAAAGCAATTGCATAGCGTTTTTTTGAATGCGCTGAGGAGTTCTATTTCTATCATTGAAGAGCATTACTCAGATATCGACCAAGCGTACGCGAGCCTATTAAACCCGAAAAACAAATTAAAGCTAGGTGCCTTACTCTCCCTTTGCTTATCGCTTATTATTCTTGTTTTTTAGACTTGAATGAACCGATACCTGAAGAAGCAGATGAGTCAAACGCGATTGGAGACGAAGATCCCGTTAGTGTGAAAACGCTGAGATATACCAGCGTGACTGAGTTTACAAATACGAATAACATGAGGAAAATCAGCATGTCTGAAAGCGTCGGGAGGTCCTGGTCGCGAACCTCTCAGGACTCGAAAAGCAGGTTTTCAATGACCACTGATCGTACGGTTCCGAAGCCCAAGGTGGATGTGAATGCGTTTGTGTTTCTGCAGGAAAAAGCGAAATTGCTTGTCGAAAGAAGCAATAAGAAAGTCACTGATCTTCAGGAGCGTATCAAGGACGTGCAGAACTTGAATAAGGAGATCATTGAGGGGTTAAAGACGCTTATTGACATAGAAGAAGGGTGCTTCAAGGAGAATGAGAATATTTTGAACAATGAATTCTCGCCGAAAGGCCATGATGAGTTTCAAAAGCAGTGGAAAACTTATCAGAACAGTGTGTTCAACATTAGCTGTAAGAGAAAGAAACTCATAGCGGTACTTAACTTCGTATTTTATCAAAAAAATTGACATTTTTTGCATAGAATCTCAGGGAGTGTCTGCAAGATCAGCAAGACATCGCCAGAAGCTTCGATAAAGAGCCAAGGAGAGCTGAAGCGATGCTGGTTCAAATCAATAAGAGATTCGCACCTATGATAAAAACGCTTGAGAAGGAAGTTGCGGTAAGAGCTCCTTAGCCTTGAAATGGTTGTGATGATGAGCAAATTAATAGAGGATAAAATCGAAAGATGAGTTTAGCTTTGCTAAACTTTTCAATCGTGAAGAGAAAGAGACTGCGTTCATTGATGAAGGGTCGGTTGAATACGAAATCGAGTTTTATAAGGTACAACTCTTGTATTGGGGATAATCTGATTGGGGGATATCCGCGTTATTAGAAAGATATCGGGCAATGCATTGAAATTTATGAGCAGTTCCTTAAGAAGATTATCAAGGCGGAAGGAAGGGTGAAGAAGACGACGCTTCTGAGCTATTTCGATACTTTTGATTCAATCAAAGATATGATTTCAAAACTCACTTCTGAAGGTAATTGAGACTCATTGAATGCGAATGATTATTTTTTTAGCGGAAACCAACATGTTTGAAATGACTCGTTCAGTGTCGTTGGCGCCGGCTGAAACTGATCGAACTCAGGAAGAAGACACACGGAACAGTATACGAAAAAATATGAAGCTTCATAGTCAGGCACTGGGTATGGCCCAAGCAATGGTAAACTCTTTTTTTGAAAGGAAACAATGAAAAATTAACTTAATTACTTTGTAAGTATTTAAATGTCAAGCAAATGCCTCCAGGCGATCCAGACCAGAAACCGTATGCTGTGAAAGATTTCGAGTGGTTTAATAAGCTGCTGAATATTTTTGCAATGGAGTGGTCTTCCGCTCAGTTTTTTAAGGTAACACTCAGGCTCACTTCCCCCGCTGAGGTCAATTCGATAGTTTAAAATCAAAAAAATACTGACGAAAGTACTAAATAAAAAACGAACAAAATACCTGACAGAAATCATCGTGAAAGACTTCACAGTAAGCTCTCCTTGCTTAAATAGATACCAATAATGCTTGCTGTGATAGCTTGAACCTCACTTCCCAGATGTAAGGTCGATCACTGTTCTTCCTTCTGATGAATACGAGGTAAAATAAAGGCGTGTGTGATCTAGGCTGATAAAAATTTGTCGAATTAGTTTCTGTGCGACATTGATTTAGCCTACCGCGGGCTGGTCACCTTGGAACTCGAGACATACCTTCTTCTCAGCATCATTAGCGTAAATTTCTTTGGGTTACAGGCTTTAATAACACTCAACTAACCTCTTAGAGTGAGCCTATTCCGCTGAAAGCGAAGATAGCAATGAAAACCTTCAACGGGAAGATCCGAGTTTGTTTTGTACCTTTCGATTACGGAAAGAGCTGGTAATATCACATTTCGAGCTATTTCGCCTGAGCATTGGGTCCTTATCTGCACTAGGCTCCAGTTTATCGGAGATCCAAGACTAGGCTTTGAGATCGATCCGGTTATAGGCACGAGCAAATACTCCATCAATAAGATTCCTCAGGTAAGCACAATTTTTCAGGGACTTTCCCTCAGCGTTCTCTAGGTGTCGACTATCCTTACCGATCTTGTAGAGAGTCAGCTCAGGAAGATGACGTACCCTCATAAAACAGAGATCGATATTCCTCTTGCTTTCAAAGACTAGAATTCATTAACTTCAACCTCCTCTCTACTTTCAATAACTAAACACATGGCCGCGAGGCCATTGCCTGAAGAGTTGTAATATCTAATGTATCTGATTATAAATGCATAGAACCTCGGTTATCTATCGCCTATGAGCAATAAAAAAAATATTATTTCTGCATTTTCGAGCAACGAATCAATATCTATTAGAAAAAAAAGGGAAAATTCATCTCATAGATGCATATAAACATTTTTTCTCTTAGATTTTTATTACAGAAGAGACCTGTCTTATGTAATTCATTTTCTTAGAGAGATAAAGGTTAATTCATAGCGAATATATTTATTAAGTGGATAAAAAAGATAGAGAGACCCAAATGAGCTTTTTCAAAAAAAGTTCCGATGTTAAAGGCAAAGACACCCAAACCGCAGTATACCGAGAATACGTTAAATTCGCAGTGGAAAATACATATTTCGGAGTATGCATAGATAAATGTTTCGCAAATTACAATAAAGAAATAACGATGCCGGAGAAAGTCTGCCTGGCAAAGTGTATTGACAGAGCCTCCGACTACTTGATAATGGAAAAAGATCGCTTGAATTCCTATATCAAGAAAGACACTGATCCGAAGACAAGGCGATAAGAGTGGTCATTCAACAATTCATACGTAACTCTCTGGTGAATTTCTGTGCTAAATGTTTGTTTTCTTCATCTCGCCTTAAATGTGTGTACATACAGTGCAAAGAAAACATGATATTTGCAAGGTGATGATTAAATGGCTTTTTCTCTCAGTTAATTTGACAAGAAAATGAATAATCCTCCTCTTAGACTCGTAAGATGGACAATAAAAATATGTTCCTTGTGTTTGTGGAGATCAGCAGCTAGCTTTTCTCGACAATATCTGAAAAGCCTCCTGAAAGGAGTAATAATCAAACACCTTTAGCTCAATAAGATAGAGATTTCGCCATAGCTCTTGAAAAATTTTCGTTATTCCAGATAAACTCGCTTTATGTGGAAGAAATTTGTCTTATTCACTCATCATGGATATTTGAAGCTTCGCCTGGGCCCTAATATAAATACTCACTTATTTTGAAATCTGTTTCTCCTGAGAATTTGCTCCGAAAAATAAGAAACTATCTCTTTCTCTCTCTAAAATCTCTTTCGATATCAAAGCTTTTTTCCTGATATAAATCCTTTTCTTGAACTGAAAAAGCTATGAATATGGTGTCCTATCCGTTTATTTGCAAGATATATAGTGCTAAAAGTTGCTAAGTCTTTTAATTTTTCTCACAGTTTGTATGTAATGGCCTCGATTCTATTTCGACACTTTCTTCTCTTCTATAGGCTCCGCTTGCTTCTTCTCTACTTCTGTCTTTTTCGCCAATTCCTGAGCCTCCTTAAGCGCTTTTTCTTGCTTTCTGTTATTTACAATCGCAGGATGCTCATTGATTTGTTTCCAATCGATTCTTTTGGCATCATCCACCTCCAACATTTTCTTTATCAAATCTTGGGTCTCCCCTGAAAGAGGCACTTCAGGTGGGAAGTCTTGAATTCGATTCTTAACGATCTTTTCTAGCAGCTTAAACTTCGTCGCTGCGTTATAAGGCACAACTCCAAAGAGCAACTCATAAACGACAACTCCCATAGACCATATATCGCATTTATATGAGTACTCCTTCTCAGCGAGGATTTGAGGCGCCATATACAGTGGCGTCCCGAGCATCGTATGAAAATCCTTAACGTCTTTCGCGTTATCCTCGACTGTTTTCGCAAATCCGAAATCCGCTATCCTCACGTTTCCATCATGGAAAAGAATATTAGCCGGTTTTAGGTCCCGATGCATCACGATCACCTTCTGCTTCTCCTCATTACGCAAATCGAGCTTCTCAATGCCAATAAAGGCCTCAGTCACCTGCCGGAGGATCCTTAGAGCCTCGTACTCGGATAGCTTTTTTTGTTTTTTGAGGAGACCTTCAAGATTGCCCCCATTACAGAAATTCGTCACGATGTAAATGTTTCCACTGGAAGTTCTCAAGACCTTTTTAAACTCGAGGATGTACTCGCCCCTTATTTCACGTAGAATGTTGATCTCTCGGAGGAACAGATCGATAAAATCTTGGTATTGTTTCAATACTTCTGCGGGAATGATTTTGATCGCGACTGGTTCGTTGTTATTTTTTGTATCAACCCCTTTGAATACTTTTCCGAACGTTCCTGCTCCGAGAGGCACGGAGTCTTGATCATATGAAAATTGACCGATTTGCTTGGTAGAGCCTTCCATGAAATTTTATTTTTTGAGAGTTAGTTTAAGATCTCTGGTATTAATTTAGCTTATTATGGGATTAATACTCAAGATCTCATCAAAAAGCACCAGATTTGATTTTTTTACGAGCTCATTTCAACAAATTACTAGTAGACTTTTTTTTCAACAAAAATTGCTTTGGTTAGATAATGTGTAATCTTCAGAAGATGTGTTTAATATTTTTGAAAGAGAAAAGAAGCAATGCCATTGTTTCAATTTATTAACCTTGACCCTAGCTACCAGAGGGCTTGGCTTTTTGAATCAAAAAATGATATTATAGCCCCGTTTTTTATTTTCTTCACAGGTTCTGTCCAAGCTCTAACCAATTTTTTTTTTTTTGGTGTCGGAGACATCGTAATTGAAACTCATTACAATTTTAGAAAGATTACAAGATTTTCTTCCTGAAGTTAAATCACAAACGCTAATGATCAGCAAATCTCTTCATCGCTGACTCAAAGTTGAGTTTTCCGAGTGAATAATCGCTTTGTTAAGATAGAAATTTTTATGGCAAGATCTAAAGGCCACCTAAATTTCGATGATCATTTAGTTGATTTGAATTTTATTGATAAAACTTTAACTTAAAGCAACAATGGCATTGAAACCGGTTTTGCATTATTTCAAGCTGTGTTTACTCTTCTTGTTGTTGCTAGGACATGTCGCAAACTCTGCATACGCAATAAAGGAAATATTAATAAGCACTTATGACCCCGTGATTACTTGCTCAATGGACGATCCCTTAAATCCTCAGCTCGCCTATGGAATCGAAGTCAACATCATGAGAGCCGCCTTCTCAATGATAAACTGGACCGAAGGTGTTGATTATTTTTTCAATTGCACCGACTTTGATGACCAAATGAATGCAGTAGCAGACACCAGTACTCGTCCTAATCTCCTTGGCGCCTTTGGTGGGATCACTATTTCTCAAGGGCGGTTGCAATCAGGTTATAAGTTCTCACAGCCCACTATGACGACGGGACTGTCCTTACTCTACCGCCTTGTGCCACAAAACGCTTTTTATTTGAGGACATTTACTACCGACTATTTCGTGTTACTTATTTTCCTTCCGCTGGTCTCTGGACTCGCTTTATATGTGTTCGAGCATCGAAAAATGTCTATAATTCATTACATTTACCATGGTTTTACAACTTTTTTTCGAAATGACGACATCGTGTTCCTTGGTTTTGCATCCCGTGTAACCGGCCTTTCACTGAAACTCCTTCTGCTTATTACAGCAACGCTGTATACCGCATTCACGACAAATATACTAAATTTTGATAACAGTTTTGGAGGGGTTTCTAGCGTTACAGACCTCAGTGGTTTACGAATCTCATCGATTGAATTTTATAAAAACACTTTGTATTCTGTAGGGGCCCTCTACAAATACTTCCCTGATGCTTGGGATAGTGCGTCTTTGCTACAGGAGATAAATAACACGGGAATTACTTACCTAGCCTATGATGATCCAATTGTTCAATACATTACTTACACTGAATGCGATCTCTACACAGTCATTCAGAATTTTGTAAAATACGATTTCGGGTTCATGATGTCTGGCAGCGTTAGCAGCAGCGACGAGGATCTCGTGAATCTCGCGGTAACTCTCGTGTTTCAGAATAAAACACAGCAAGAATGGATCGATGAATACTTTACGACGCAAGATATCCAACCTTGCGCTAACAAACTTGTTTTTATGCAATCATATGTAACCATTGGAGATGTGAAAGGCCTTTGGTACATGTGGCTCGCGGTCTTTGGGATAGCTCTTGCATATTGGCTCACTGAAGTGATAAGAAGATCCATGCAGAAAAGGCGGGGGTACTATAATTTCGTCGGTCTGCGCGCTGAAGCGGACCAGAACACTCAAGGGAAAGTGGCTGCTATGGCAGCAACGCACTGTGCAGGGTCGATTTCCATTGTAAACTCCACGAGGAAGTCGCTGCAGAAAAATTATACAGCGACCCTTATGGCCATGAAAATTGGCAGAGAACCGCTCAAGAAGATTGAAAATCTGCTGAGAATTGACCGAGACCTCCGAGTGCTGGAGCCGAAATCGCCTGGAAAAAAGCTAACGCTTGTTATGGTGGATGAAATGAAAAAAAAGAGAGGATTTTTGAAAAATTTCACAAGGCGGTTTTCCACTAATTTCAATTTACCTAAATTAGCAACCAATAATGAGGCTGGAAGAAGAAGGAAACCCTCTGACGCATCTCCAATACCTGGGAGAAGAGCGGGCTCATTGTCCCAGTATGCGAGAGAAAACCGACTGTCAGTATCTTCAAAAATAAGCGTGGCTACAAAGCCATTTTCGTTATCAAAAACAGATGAATTTGCTCGCAAAAGCCAAGAACTACATAGTCCAGCAACAGTGCAATCGAAAGCAATAAGAGATTTAATGAAAAGCGCCGCCGCTGCCAAGCAGGCAGGGGCCTTGACTCCTCGACGAACAAGGATTCTTAATGATTTAGTCAGCCCTATAGGAGGCTTGTCTAGTAACAACAAAGAAGTAAAGCAATTTACTGACCAAATTAAACAAATCTATGACGTGAAGACACCCAGAGTGGATAGCAATATGGTAGAGGCCGTGCTACAACGAGTGCTAGACGCCGAGGCCGCTTCAAAGCAGAAAGTTCAAACAAATTATTTCGAGGACAAGGACCTCGAGTTTTTGATGAGCAAAGGATCGAATCACCCTGTTTCCTTAGCCTCTCCGGCCTCACGATTTATAAACAGTGGCAAAATCAAAGGATCTGTTGAGCTTTCATCATTTGCTTCTCCTACATCTAAAAATATGAGTCCTGAGAGGATACCTCGATTCTCAGAAAGAGGAGGTCACTCAAAGAGAAATCTGATCTCAGAAATCGGGACCGACCTCGAAGCCTTTGGGGCAACCGCGAATAATTTTACTAGCACGGTTCAGCTGACAGATGAGCCTCTTTTGATACCGAAAGCGAGAACACCTTCATCGAATATCAAAGAACATCAGCTCTCTACTAAATCAACACCTCGGATTATTATCCCTAAGTCGATTTATGAAAACGATCAATAATAATAGCTGCTGCGAAACTTCTCTATGACTGGTCTTCTGGTGTTCGTTTTTTTTGTTTTTTTTATTATGGGTGTACTACTAAGACAATACTACAACATACCATAGAAAGAGATAAAATGTAGGGTAGGTTTTTGGAACTTTTTGTGTACAATAGCTTCTAATCATTGATTACTATTCCAAATGGTAAAATTAAAAAAAGGCGAAATAAATCTTTCATCTGCTTTCCAGCAAACTAACCGAGCGCACCTCGACGGAGTCTGTTTTCAACTTTATTTGTTCTAAGGAAAAAAACTAACTCATTTTATCAATTTGTTAATGCATAATATGCGGGCATATCCTGAATTATTAAAAGTTATGAATTTTAGTGGACTCGCAATAAAAGTCAATAACTACTCATCATAGATATGATACTTAAACCAGCAGTTTTCATAGCCTGGTATCTCATATTCGTACTGTTTCTGGGAAATCTTTCTCATTGGGTAGGCGCCATTAAGGAAATATTAATCAGCACTTATGATCCTGTGGTGACCTGCTCACTTGAAGAACCCTTAAACCCCCAGCTCATGTATGGAATCGAGATTAATATCATGCGTGCCGCACTCGCGGAAGTAAACTGGACAGAAGGCATTGACTACTACTTCAATTGCTCTGATTTAGACGACCAATTCGCTGCAGTCGCAGCGGGAATCACCGATCGGCCTAATCTTCTTGGTATCATCGGCGGAATAACCATTTCTCATGATCGCCTGAAAACCGGTGCAAAGTTCTCCCAGCCGACTATGTCAACGGGATTGTCCTTACTGTACCGCAACGTGCCACACAATGCCTTTTACCTGAGGACTTTCACTACCGATTTTTTCGTACTGCTTGTAATTTTGCCCACCGTTGGAGGGTTTTTTCTGTATCTCTTCCAGGGACGGAGGATCTCGTTGATGAATTATATTTACCATGCGGCCACTGTCTTTTTTAAGATTGATGACGACCAATTCCAGGGCACTATAGCTCGGATCACTGGCATGGGACTCAAGTTACTCCTGCTTATTACCTCGATTCTATATGTTGCGTTTACAACAAATATCCTCACTGCTGATAACAGTTTTGGTGGTGTTTCCGGTATTTCAGACCTTAAAGGGCTACGAATCTCATCGATTGGATTTTATAAAAATACTCTACAATCCGTAGGCACTCTTTACAAATACTTCCCTGACGTTTGGGATAGCGCAGAGTTGATTAAAACAATAAACAGTGAAGAAGTTACTTTTATGGCTTATGACGACCCTATCCTTGCTTACTTAACTTACACTGAATGTAATTTCTACATGGTGTTACAGAACTTTGTCAAATACGATTTCGGGGTTATGATGCCGAGTGGAGTCAGCTCTGCTGATGAGGAGCTCGTAAATATTGGGCTGACGATGGCGTTTACCAAGAAAACTCAGGACCTGTGGGTCGCAGAGTATTTCTCAACTCAGCCTATCACGACCTGCCCTGATAAAATAGTTTTTCAAAATACTGTTCTTTCATTTGGAGACGTACAGGGACTGTGGTATGCCTGGTTAGGAGTCTTCGGGATAGGTCTCGTTAATTGGGTTGCTGTAGAACTGCGCAAATTCTCGAAGAAAAAGAGAGGTGATTACAACTTTGAAGGCCTTCGCGCTAAAGCGGACCAGGAACTTCAAAGGAAGATGGCTGCTCTAACAGCAACGCAATGTGCTGGATCCATCACCGTCGTGAACGAAAGCAGGACAGTTTTGCAGAATGACTACTCAGTAGCTCTCAAAGCGTTGAATATTGACTACGAATCGGTCCAATTGATCCAAAGTATACTAAAACTGGATGACGAGTTCAGCGCGTTAGATCCAAAGGTGGCTCCAAAAAAGTCAATCTCAGTGACGAATGGCCTGAAGAAGAAAAGAAGCAGTATTTTATCAGGGTTTAAAAAGAGATTTTCATCAAGCATTAGCTTGATGAAAGTTCCTAATGGCAGCAATAGTCGGAGAGGAACAGTGGAATACGGCGGTTTGACGCCACGAGCCTTGCAAAGAACAGCGTCGTTATCGCAGTCTGGAGAAAATGCCTCCACGATGTCGCCGATAATAACGATAGAGACTTCAAGAGGCCTGAAGAGCAAATTCCATCGAAAAAGCGAGGATTTAACAAGTCCAATCCTCATAAAGCCGAAAGAAATAAAGGATTTAATAAAAAACACATCAGACTCTCCTCTGGCTAAAGTCACCTCCCCCAGCAAATCACGAGGCTCCAATAATTTCGTAATTCGTGAGAAAGCCGCGAAAAAATTCGGTGACCATATCAAGCAGATTTACCCTGTGAGGAGACCAAAAATGGATGGGAATATGCTAGAGTCGGTGGTGCAGAAGGTGTTGGAAGCTGAAGAGAAACAGAAACAGCGGGATACTTTTTACACAAACAGAGAGCTTGACGATAATCTCCAATCAATTGTTTCTCCGAAGATACCAGTAACTGATAGATTGAGAGGGTCTGAAAGGGCAAGCGGTTCAAAGAGGAAGAGGACGAGTGAGTTCGGCACAAATTCAGACGCTGTTGTGATTACAATGAAAAGTTCAATAGAGAAGGCAGTACAGTATACAGATGAACCTTTATTGGTGCCGAGGTCCAGGACGCCTAAGTCGAATATAAGAGAGCATACGTTTACACCAAAGAATAATACGAAAGTGCTTAGACTTTCGATTCCTATCGCACTTTATAAAAAAACTCCAAATCCATAATTATTTGAATTTATAACATTATTTTTCATGCATAGTAATTTCTTTTAATTGAACTTTGAATATCTGATATTCTGTGCTTGCTCTCAGCTATGCATAGCTTGCAGGTATTTGGTAAGACTCAATGCTTGCATTTGACAATGAATTAGGCATTAAAAGTAAAACATGAAACTAATCAAAAATATTTGAGCAGAATTAAATATAAGTTTGTAACACAATCTCTCAGACAGCATTTTAAGTCGTATGAAATAATTTATAATCGTAACCTCAAACCTTCAAGACTAATTCAGAGAAAAAATTGGTTTAAGGCTAATGTGAGTTACTTTCAACAAACTGGGCGAATCTTTTCTCTTTACATAATAACCATGAAATACTTTTACGCATTACCCAAATTTTCAGACAATTAACTCACTTTTCTGCTCCTTCGAAATTAAAATTAAAATCCAACAAAGAAGCGATGATACCAAGACCAGCCCTTTACAAGCTGCGTTTTGTCTTGCTGCTTCT
>ENA-UOUE01000142-UOUE01000142.1-compost-metagenome-genome-assembly--contig:-NODE-142-length-57541-cov-11.087777_pt1 | contig 57541 bp, 28 predicted proteins | sample MGYA00238146_ERZ747223 | MGnify/ENA primary metagenome ERZ747223 (study PRJEB28781, sample SAMN06268865) | compost metagenome | isolation source: single cell | place: USA: California, Emeryville, Joint... | reverse complement strand
ATTTCAGCAGATTCCTCCAGTTCGAGGTCATGGTCATAACGATTTAGTCCCGCAAAATCACCTGAATTTAGTAACTCATCGATTAGACCAGCTGCTTGATTCTTAACAGATGCTTTCTTTTCATCGTTATCTTTTTTATTCTGTTGCATTTCCAGAGATAGGAATGACTGAACAGGCCCTCTTCCCTTCAAGTCAAGTGCAACTGTCTTAATTTCCTCATACAATTCCGCGGATTGCCTCAGACATTTCCCATTCAGAGTATTCTTTTTACACCAATCCTTTTGCTGCTGAAAGCTTTTCTTCAAGCTTTCCCATGTCTCAAATATTTGCAAGAATGTCATGAGGTCTCCTGTTGGGTGACAGAAATCAAATTTCCTCCGATCAGAGTATTCCCAGTCCTGGAAAAGCTTGCCTCTATAGAAGAGATTTCCAGAGTAAGTCATCACTGCTATTATTTTGCAAACCTCATCCAGGCAATTCTGCACTATTGCCTCAAGGATAGCCCTTGAAATTCCAGGGTCAGTAGGCAGCATTACCATCTGCTCTCCAATTTTCGTTATCTGTTCCTTATCATCAAGCGCGCCCAAGAGTTTCAAATTGTCTATGGCTTGTTCTAGCGTAACTTTATCTGGGCTCTCAATGAAATCGAAATTGAGCACGTCAGCGATTTTAAATAGCTTCAATTTGAGAACTGCATGATCGAGGTTGACGCGTTTCAGCTCAGGTATTTTATAACGCTCCATTTGATCAAACTGCTCTTGAGAAAATATCCGATAGCATTTACCTGGACGGGTACGACCTGCTCTTCCTGCCCTTTGATTTGCTTGGGCTTGAGTAATCCATCCCTGAACCATCACAGTCAACCTTTTCGATTTATCGTAAACATAGTCTCGATCATATCCAATATCTATCACGACGTTCACATCGTTGATGGTGACTGCGGTTTCTGCTATTCTTGTCGAAAAGATTACTTTTGTTATGTTTGTATCTCCTGGAGCAAACACTCTTCGCTGCTCATAAGGCGTGAGACGTCCGTGTAGAGGCAAGAAAGCGTATTTGTTTTTATCGACCCTTGATGTCTCGAATTTGTGGATGATAGCTTCAATTTCATCAACACCGGAGAGAAAGGCAAGGATATGTCCGTTCGTTCTATAATCTCCGTCAGGGTCTTCTCGGGGTGCCTCGAAGTCGTTGTTCCAGTCCTCTTTTTGAGGCTTGTTCTCCCTAGAGTCGATGATTTCGTGAATCAGTTTTTCGATTGCATCTAGAGGGCTCTGATTGTCTTTTGGTGGGTAATAGAGCATGTCAACAGGGTAAGTTCTTCCTGAAACTTTGATCGATTTGCAATTGAAATACTTCACAAACAACTCCTCATTCAGAGTTGCTGAGGTTATAACAAAACGGATGTTAGGATTGAGCTTTGCTGTCTCCTTGATGAAGCTTAAGAGGATATCAGTATTGATATTTCGCTCGTGTGCCTCGTCTATCACAACGCAGCTGTAATTTTTTAAGGACCGATCGATGAATAGCTCGTTTAAGAAAAGACGGTCCATCATAAACTTTATTCGTGTTTTTTCAGTCGTTACGTCTCTCAACCCGGTCTGATACCCTACTAGGTCACCAAGTTTAGTTTGAAGCTCATCAGCAACTCGCTTCGAGACAGTTTGAACGGCCAGTTTACGCGGTTGAATACAGGCTATCATTTTGTTGGTTTGTTGGATTAGAGGGCTTTCGAGCATGTATTGGACGATCTGAGTACTTTTTCCAGAGCCAGTTTCACCGATCAGGATGACGAACTGATTCTTTTCAATCATCTTGATGATTTCACTTTTCTTCGCATAGATTGGATACGCTGATTGCAGCCGATTTTGTTCAATTGCCAGTAATCTCTCCGCTGTAGTTATAATTTTATCAATGTCCACTCCTTTTTTGAACTGATATTTGATGATATTCAATATCTCTCTTTGCCGATCGAGGTACTGCTTCTTCTGGTCTTCAAGCTCTTGGATTTTATCCTTCGACCCTTGCATCCTCTGAATATCAGTTTTCGTTTTGCGTTGTTTTGGCTGAAGAAACTCTAATGTTTTTTCATGAGTATCGATCTTTTTTTGATGTTCAGCTAGAAAAGGGTCATCATCCTGCTTCGTAAATTTCTCAATGAGCTTAACCAGTTGCTCTTTTGTCGCTTTAGGTTGTTTAGAGTTAATTTCAAGACTCAGATTTCCTAATATTGATGATAAACTTGAGAAGGTCTTGTTTGCTTCCTCTACATCAGAAAGCGCATCAGCTGCGATCAATGCCTCGATTGCTTTAATAATTCGCTGCTGTATTTGCTTTTGGACCATGCTTTTCATATTCACCGCACAATTTAAAAGTTGCTCAAGTTCAGTTTCGTTAAACTTTGCACATACTTCTTTGGAGATTTGGGCTTCGGAGGCACTTTCTCTATCCAAATTGGTAAAGAACTTCTCAGCTCTTTCCTCAAACCGATCGTTTCTCTCTGGAATAATGTCTCTAGAGTCTTCACCCCAAGGATCTGGGCTGCGTCTACCATTTCTCTCTTCTTTGGGTTTTTGTCGGGTGTAGTTAGTATATTTAGACCTGATGCCCTTGTCATAGCTTCTATTTCCGTAATAACTAGTGCGTGTGTCAGCTCTCTGTTTTGGAAGATTGCGATCTTGCTGTCGGTTTGGGTGTCCTTTTTTATTTCCTCTGTTATCATGAGAAACATCCAAGTTTTTCATTATGTCAGCCAGCGAGTCCCCCTGACGAAGGCTTTCCTCTTGATTCTTGTTAACAAAAAATCTTGGTTCCGATCTTTGACCAGATGGGCCTCTTTTTATAGTGTTGGCGCCTACATTGCTCGAGTTGAGGCGCGAGGTGCTGGCAGAAGTATTGCTGCCATTCATTTCTCCCAGATCTACGGTGATATCTTCCTTTTCTTCCTCAAAATTCATCTCAAGAAAAATTAAAATATTCGCAAGATCCAGCGTCGAATTTAAATATGATAAATTTTACTAGAAAGGTAAACCATTACTATTTCTCTGATCATCTTATGAGTACCACAATTTTCGCAATTTCCCAACTTAATTCCATTTAATCCTTTTACATCATCAAGAATTTCCACTTTGATGGAAGTACAAGGGACTCATGTGAATTGTAAATTTGATATTTTCAGACAATAATATGATCAATTTACAAATTTTGCGAATACCTTGCTCTAATGGCCTTCCTTGGTCTTTTGAACGAAATTCATCACTGTTTCATTGAGGAAAGGTATTTTTCGACATCTCAAAGCAAATGCGATTTTGAACGGAGTTTAGTAGTTCAATTAAGTAAAAAAATAAAAGATCTTTGTTTGAATGATTTATATTGTAAGACATGGAGAAAGAGCTGATGACACTTTAAGTAAAGTTGAAAAAGCCAAAATAATCGCTGATTACGATCCACATCTTACCGAACTCGGCGTCCTTCAGTCAGAAGCAGCCGGTAAAGAAATCCTGAAATTCACAGAAGAGGTTTCACAAAGGGAGAAATTGAATTCCAAAAGCCTCAAATACATCGTCGTGAGTTCTCCATTCTTACGCTGCGTGCAAACTGCAGCCACTATCGCCAGAACACTGGGTCCTGAGAAAGTTTATAACAACAAACTTTACCTCGAGCCAGGTGCATCTGAGATTCTTATGGAAAACTGGTTCAAACCAACAATTCTAGATGATTTGCTGGTAAAGAAGCTTAACAAAGAAGAATTAACACCATTGGTTGGAACTGACTTCACTTGGGGAGTTGAAGAGGGAAAATCTATAATTGACCCAATATATCCTGAGGGTGCCCAAACTTTCTTTTTACGATTCCAGTATTTTTTCAAGTATATCCGAGACTGGTTCTTAGACAATTTCTCGGGCAAAGATTATGCTCTGGTGATTGTGACTCACGGTTTTGCTGTCAAAGCAGCCTTGCAAACGGCACTGAAATTCAGTTATTCGCAAGGAATAGAGTTCACTTGCATAACTGGGTTTTATTACGATTGCGCGAATATAAATCGAGATAAACCACTTTCATTCGTCACGCAATATGCAGAGCATATCAGAAATTTAACTATGCCAACCCCAAAATTATAATGAATTTTTTTTATTCAAATGGTAGGTTAATTCGTTCTATTGAATGAGGCTGAGAATATATTGGATTTGTGCACTGAATTGTTTTATTTCTCTTTCGAAATTGTTGTTTCCTCGTGTATTTCTATATAATTAGTTAAAGTTCTTTCAGAAATAGAAAAGTAGAAGATTATTTAATGAATTGGAGATAAAATGAAGTAAATATCCAGATTGTCTTATAGGAATATAGAAAATATATCGCTAGTCTACATTGTAGTGAAAAACGTCTAACTTAGGGATAAGGCTAACTTAACTGTAATTAATGATCGGCTTCTATAGTCTTTTCAAACTAAGGAAACCTTCTCCTTGAGGATCACCAATATAATTGATCGAAATTTTCGCTCGTCCTGGCAAGATTAAATAATCAATTACAGTCAGTCCTGATTTATTTTTTTAATGTAAATTCTTTGAAGATAACTTGAAAAAATACCTGTCACATTCTCTTTATTTCGAGCTTTTGGAATCTCAAACGACTTTTGCCTGCATTATCATTCAATAGTAAGCAAAACTAAGAATTTCAATTGATTTTTACGATTTCTCAGGCTGATAGGTGGTGATAGCAATTTCTTCATTTACTAACACCTTCACACTGGGCCGAGGATCCGAGAAGAAGCCAAATGCGATCTAGTTACATATGTAAATTGTGGGGGAATATTCAGAGGAATTTCATACTTCATATAACCCTGGTGCAACTGTAACAACGAAATCTGAGCCCTTCTCCCACAAGAAATTATCTGGGAGGGTGTTCGTCATCTGCATATCCCAAGGAACAAATCCTCTGCTGTTGAGTTCACCTGTTTCGAGACAAATCCATAATGAGGAACCATTGAAAGGAAAAAGCTGCTCGTACCTGTTCTCCATGCCCATCGCGCGAGGATGTTTTCTGTACATAGAGATTCGTTTATCAATGCTTGATCGTTTACGATGCTTTTTAATTCCTCTTGAGTCGCCTTATCATCGATGTTTGCGCGGATTTGCTTTATCACTTTGTTAAAGTCTTCTATATCTACAACATACATCGTTAGCTTCATTTAGTTTAAATTTGAAAAATAAGTACTTGCTTTCGATTCAAGCAGGGACATGACTTCTTCAATGTTAGCCTTGAGTAAGATTTCTTTCTGGAGCTCTTGCAGCTGTTGCTTTAAGAATAGCGTGTTTTCTATAAATCAATAAAAATCAAACCCACAATAAACATTTCTTTGGTTACCCTCACTTAATTGCCTTTCATGGGCTTTCTGAGCTTTCTCGTTCGCGCTTTCCGCTCTTTCTATTCGACTGGCAAGTGAGCTTTCAAGCTTTGAAACAGCTCCATTCAAATCAGCCATGCTAGCCTTTTTCTTTAAAGCTGTGAGCACCTCATCTTCATGCGCCTTAATTAGCTGAGTAAAATCTTCCTTCATATTCGAGAATTTCCTCGATATATCCGTCGAGAACGCGTTCAACGCGTCTTGAACTTCATTCAAGTCAGTTTTGGTATCTAATAGCTCCATCAGTTTCGTCTCCAGCGCAGCGAAATCACTCTTAGATCGTTGCGCCTCACTAATTTGCCCTCGTAACTGATTATTTTTCTCCTCCAATCTTTGAATCTCATTGTACAGCTCTTGCTTCAGTACATCAAAAGATTTCCTCATATTCTTATTCACATCCTCCATCTGTGTCTCCCGAACACCTTTCAGTTGGTCCAGCTTTTGATCAAGCTGCTGAACTTCGTTATAAAGCTCTTGCTGGAGCCCTTCGACTATCTTCTTTGTGAATTTACTCGCATCTTCTAACTGCGCATCATTAAAGTTCTTTAACTTGTTCACTCCTTCTTCGATTCTCCTTATTTCTTGGTCAAACTCACGTTTAAGAGTCTCGGAGACTTTTTTAATATAGGCGCTTAAGTCTTCACTCTGAGCTTCCTTCTGACTTCGCAGCAGGTTGCATTTCTCATCCATTCTTTTGAGGTTCTCATAGGTTTCTTTCTGGAACCCTTCGAACAGCTTTTTCAAATGCGCATTGAGATCTTCAACTTGTTTCTTCCCGGCCTTCTCATCAAGCGCCTTACGTATCTGACTATTAATTTCCCGCACCTCTTGGGTTATATCCTCATAAAGTGACTCGGCTTGGGCTCCTTTTCTTAATGCCTCAGTCTCAAATCCCTTCATTTGGGAGAGAGTGTCTTCTCTTGCAGCATTGATTTCTTCAGAAACCTCATCTCGAAGTTTGATCAGAGAGCTGTTCACCTGGTCAATATCAGGTTTTCGGTTTAGTATTTGCAGAATTCTGTCAAGTTCATCAGTATCGATCTTCTTGTTGAGAGAAGCAGACGTGCTCTGGCGAATGTTTTCAAGATCGGTTTTCAGAAGTTCAATTATGCTTTCAAAATCGGCTCTGAATTTCTGATTTTCGCTCTTTTGTCTGTTGAGACTGTCCATCGCCATTTCGAAATGTGTTCTGTCTACTTTCTTTTTGAGGTCCTCATGGATGGTAAACAAATCGTCTTTTTTGAAACTCATTGCGTCTAATTTCTGGGCTAAGTGAGCGATCTGCTGTTCAATTTCAAGTATACCATTCTAATCATTATATTACAAATGAGTTTGCTATTTCAAGAGAATAGAACGGCTGTACCTTATCAAGCTTTTGATTAAGAGCAGCATCGATTTCAGCTTTGTTCACCTTTTTTTGCAGCTCGCTCATAACAGTTCGCTTATTAGCCTTCGAGTCAAGAATATCATTCAGCTCTGCGAAATTCAAGTTATTTCTGTTCTCAACCGAAGCTTTGAGGATATTAAGCTCTTTTTGAGAAGCAAAGCTACTGATCCTCGCTTCTAAACTACCAAGCTTTTCAGCCACAAGATTAGAGATGTCATTCAACTCCGCCCTCAGTTCCAACGTTCCAGGCTTATGCTGTAAAAGCTCGCGCACTTCATCAAACGAAGGTCTGAGGTTTAAATTGTATTGCAGTTCCGACCGTAGCGCGTAATCACGGAGCATAGTCTTAATGTCATCTCTTGTGGCCTTTGAGTTCAAATCAGTTCCGAGCTCAGCTAGGGTTTTGCTTATATCTAAAATATTCGCCTTAGTTGAAAGGCCGTTAGCTAGTTCTGTTTTATTGGCCTTTAGAAGTGTTATGTTCAGAACAGAGAGATGTTTTACCTTAAGTGGGAGCTGTATTTCTAACTCTTTTATCGTTTCTCCTTGAGCTTTAACAACATCGGTGAGAGCTTGTAAGGTGATTCGAACGACATCACTGACATCTCTCCATTCAGTGGTGTTCTAATGAATAGAAGGTGATGGTTCTAAGACGAAATGGGAGGAAAGTGGATGATACTTGCAGGAGTTCTTCAACGATAATTGGTGCATAAGGATCGATTTCTTTTTCAGTGAATCGTTTGCGATAAGGTGAGGGAGTTCCAGTCGTAGAAGTGTAGCTGGGATAGGCTGGATATTTTTCGTATGACATTTTTCCTTCAAAAAGAGGAAATTACGGAATTTATTTCGATTAAATACAATGAGTTTTTTTTTAATCTTCATATCTTAACTGCCAGTTTTCAGGATTAATAAATCGATTTATATGTTTAGCTCTTTTTCGTATTTGGTGTTTTTGAATCTTAATGAAAAATTAGATTCTTAACTTAGCTTCAACTGTGAGAGTGGAACTGTCGACAACAAAATGAAATCTTCAAAATACTCGAGGGAGAAATGCTAATTCAAATAATTATTGTGCTTATCAATTCTGTAGCCAAAACGCAATTCAATACTTCTCAGAATACTATTTGAATCGTGTCAGATTGTATTTATTGTAGATGTAACAACTCTCCAATGACCTATTCTCAAGAAGGACACTCAGTTATCTGCAAATTTTCCAAAATAATTTATTAGAATGCTGGCTTTACAAATGAATGAATTTTGAAGCTAAATGAATTTGTAATTCTGTTTCTTTGACTCGGTTCTATCAAATGCACTCAAAAGGAATCATAATTCTTTCGTTTATATCACGATTTCTTTTCAAAATGTTAAGGAGCAGATTTTCAATGTGTAAATTCAACTCAGCGTCGCATATAGACTATCTCTCTCATTTCATGCAGAACTACAATCACTTCTTCCGTGCTTATGCGAATTTCTCTGAAGAATTTTAAGATTTTAATTTAATTTAATTCTTACTCAAGTTTTAATGCAAAAAAGGGAGCTAACTTTCGGACTAGTCTCTCTCTTCTTGGCAATAGCCGCTTTTGCCACGGTCGCGTCATGTCAAAGGGTCGCTTACGTCGACTCCGAATACCAAGGGTGGTTTCCCACCGGCGATATCGGAACACCTTTTCGCACTATCGAGAGCTCTTTGACCTCTATCTGCAAAGCGGCAAGAAAATATCAAAAGCAAATCCTACTCTTCCGCCCCCGCCCAACCCCCTATCTTATCTCCTCAGCACTCTTACTAAGGGACTGTGGCACTGTGGAAATGAAAGCTTTGCCTTCTTCGGATGAAAATGAAGTAAATATTTCCTTCCAAGCTCCATTACAATTAAACAATTCAAACTTTACCTTCGATTCCTTCAAATTTTCGGGTGCAGCTACCGGCGACTGCAAGTTGCCCTCTCATTTGATGGCATTCTCCTCCGAGTTCACTTTCCGCAATTGTACATTTAATACTACATGCGACAGATTTCCCTCCAATTTCCTTGATTTCGCTCATGGAAATCTTACTATCGAAGACAGTAGGATAAGGCAATATCCTTATAGCACATCCAATGCAATCGTTTATTCAAAGACACGGATTAATGGATTTCATATCGACGCTTCAAACTCATCAAAAGGCTCTTTATTCGAGTTTTATGGCACTTCGATGTATGATGGAGGACAATCTTTCGATAATAATAGTAATAGTTCATGGCTAAAAGTGTCTAGACTCAACATCACAAAACCACTAAATGAACACAAAACAGATTCTTCTCATGACACATTGTTCGAGCTATATAACATAACCGCAGAATTTGACACAATATCAATACTAGGAGCGAACCTTGATGCCGGTGCTATCTATTTATATACCGAACTTAAACAAGGCTTCATCACTTATCAGACTTTCGCTCCTTCCCGTACACTAACTCTGAAAAACTTCGAATTTCATAAAATCGTAATGCATTTTCCCGTTCTCAGCTATAGATGCTTCGCGAATGACTCACATGTTCAACTGAAGTCGATCGTAGCCAATAACGTTGACATATTTGCAAAGGTTGGTATGTTTCATTTTATGATCAATGGGCATAATGGAGGAGTTGAGATTGACGATATCAAATTCGGCACAGTTAAGACAAACTCGGAAGTTCCAAACACCTTGGATTTATCGAACACTTCAAGTTTATTCAATATTAATCATTACAGTGGGCATCTGAATATGATTCATTTGGCTCGGGTGGAGTTACTGAATTGCTTACTTCATTCAAGTTTTGTGTTGATTAATGGCCCGATCAAGAACTTCGTCATGGAAAATATCAGTGTCAATTCAGTGACTTTTTACGCGACGTTTATCAACTTCCAAGGAGCAACGCTTGTGGATTCTGAAGCAGTAGCAAGGTTAAATGAAACTAGAAGACTCGTGCAAAATGTTGAAATTGCCAATGTGATAGCGAGGAGAAGTTTCATCGTATTGAGGTCTGTCCAAAGCATCGCCGATGAGAACTATCATCTAAGGCAACTGGAGTATTTCGACTTCAAACAGATCGTTGCCAAAGGAGTGAGAATACAAGGTTCATCCGCAAACGCATGGGTTCAGGATTCAGTGGTGACAAACAGCTGTCCTGCATTCTTCTCGCTCAATAATATCGGTGTCAAAGTGCGTCAGAGTAGATTCCAGGGAATTTTGCTAGCAGATTCTCATTTTACTCTAGTATCAACCAATATGGTCCCAGTGTGGTTTGGAGAGTCAGTTTTCCACGAATTTGAGGGGAAGTTCAGGAACTCGAGGTTCTTTTGGAAATCAGAGAATGACTTTAACCTCGAGACTTTGTACGAATTCAATCCAAATCCGTTGTTTACTTCGCTCGTTTTAACCAACAACACGTTCTCAGGGAGCTGGAACTTTGGAGTATCATCGGAGATCTTCGTATTGAACGTTGCAAATGCTTTCATCGTAAATAACACTTTCGAAAATATCACTTTCAATAGCGGAAGCTGTGTCTTTTGTGCCGATACAATCTACGGCGATCATTACGTAAGTACCCAAAACGTGAAAAACCCTGAGAAGTTCGCTAAGTTCCTCGTTGATCCCGACTTGAAGGATATAATTTATCACTATTCCAACCAAACCGACCCCGAGAAAAACATCAGCTCTTTTTTTGTCTTTGACAGGAACGACTTCAAAAACGTGCAGCTCTTAAGCACCGATCTCGTTTCAATCCAAAAGCTTCTCCCTAGCATTTCAGTTTTATTGTTCCAAAACAATCTTTTCATTAACATCTCCAATGTCTTACAAGGGAAGGAGCAATTTTCCACTAACAGCGTACTGTATGTCAAGGACAATCCCCATACTGTTGTTCGACAAAATTTCGTTTTGCGCTCAAACTCCTGGATAAAATTCTTCGAAGCCAAAAAAACTTTTGCTGTGGAAGATTCAGAAATCGATTTCTACGAAAACTATTTTGATGATAACCAAGGCATGTCTGTTTTTATCTTAGTCGGAGAAAGCTTATCTCGGATTCAATTCAGCAGGAATATAATAAGAGATTCATCGCTTTCTGACAGTCTAATCAGCATGTGGGTCCGTGTTTCCCTTCTGAATGACCTTTTCTTCGATGGAAATATCCTTGAAAACATCTCAATAGACGCCGAGAACTACATTGAAAATTATTTATTGATTCTAAATTTCCCAACAAACGTTCTTGCTAACATTATTATCAACGATCAAGTCATCCGAAATTGTAGCATGTTCTACCCGCATTTGGAGCAGAGTTCCGGTCCGAGGAGCTCGTTGATTCACATAATGAACCCGAAAGCAAATCTAACGATCCAGTCGAGTTTAATTACAGGTAACCTTGGTGTTGGGCTCTCTTTCCTGATGATGCTGTACTCGAACGCAATTGTGTTTAGAGATAATGAGCTGTTAGAAAATCCCTCAGCCAGTGATTGGAGGAGCGGAAGTTGGCTAGGTGTCGTTCTTTTAGCAGCAAACGATGCTACAATTTACAATTCTCTCTTTTGGGAAAATATAGGAGTATTTGGAGGAGCTTTCCATTTTGAAAATTTGCTTTCAAGGAAGTCAAAAGTGATGAAAATTTCAATTTACAGTAACATCTTTACGGAAAACTATGCGGACTATGGGGCGGCATTATACTTCAGCACATTAAATTTAAAATTGCTGCACATGGAGATCAGCAACAACGATTTTATAAATAATCTGGCGTTTATAGAAGGAGGAGCTCTACATTTGGAAAAGCAACTCATATCTCGCCTGAGAATTACTGATTGTGAGTTTATCATAGAATCCAGTTCATTTGATCCAAGCTATCTATTTCATTTACATCAACTTGCAAATGATAAAGAAAGCCTGGATGACACTATAATTATCCAAAATATTAAGGCTTTCCATCAGACTGCGCCTTCGCATTATAAATTAAATTCGATCGGCTGCTTGATGTCTTTCTCTATTTTAGATCAAGCTTCGAACCACATCTCTTTGCTGGTGAGTAACTTCACATTCACGCATATGGATGACCCTAATAGTAAAAGAAAGGAAGACAAATATCTCGAACTCAATGCTATTACTGCGTTATCTGGGCTAGTTACCATTGATAACCTCAACATTTCAGGGCTTCGAACTTCACAACATATCATCAAGGCAACCACGAACGCCAGGGTTATCGTAAAAAACTCTCTCTTTCATAAAAATCAAATGACACAAACCGATCTGAGCCTTCCTGGTTGCGTCATAGCAATTGAAACTACGGATCCACCCACTGAGGATAATTCTTATCTGATAATCTCCAATACAACCTTTTCAAATAATACGTTAGATGACATTGGAGCGAGTCTAATATGCATGAGAGCGGGTACCTTCAATATCACCGTTACGAACGACACCAAAGTCTTTGGCAATGCAAACAAAGGCCCAGTATTCTTTGACGCTGATGATCAAAGACTTGATTTTGTTGATTTAAGAAGGACTCTTAGGATTTTTAATTCAACCTTCCATGCTAATAAGGGGTTAACGAAATATGGAAGCGTACTGAACGTATATGCTGTGAATCTAGAGATTGAAGACAGTGTATTCCTCAATAACCATGGGGCACACCGCGGAGGTGCGATTGCTATGCATGAAGGACACAGGCTGAATATTCTACGTACAGAGTTTATTTCGAACGCTGTGAACAAATCCAGAAATTTCAAAGAGAGCTGTCAGGGTGGGGCTATCTATTTCGGATTCGAGTTCGACGCTGAAATTTTTTCGAAGTTCTCTATTAAAAAATCCAGATTCATTGGAAACGAAGCGGTTGTGGGCCAAGGAGGTGCAATATTCTCTAACGCAATGATAGAACCAGCTAACCTTTCTAACTTGAAGTCAAACAACGTATTTGAAGGAAACGTTGCGACTGCAGGAGATGATGTTTCAACGCGTCCGACCGGGATGAAGTTGATTCTGCAAAGCAAAAACCCAGCTAATTTGAATCAAATTAATCAAATCAAAAATGAAGGTATGATCTCTGGAATGATTAGCAGCAACCATTTCCAAGACTCAGTCTTGAATTTCACCTTTTTTGATTTCTTCGGGAACCCTTTGAGTCCACTGGTTGATTTAGAGAATCCGCCATATTATACTCTTATTCTTAAAAATCCAACAATGAATGAAACGATTACCTCGAGGAACTGCAACTATGGCTGGTGTACCATATCAGGCGACTCGCTCCTCGTTAGAGGCAAAGGAAATGAAATAATCTCATTAAACGCGACACTAATGCTCGACACCACTGGCATTACTACTCAAGCAAAAGTCGATTTTGTGATGAAAGCGCAAATAAGGCCTTGTCTGAAAGGCGAAATCAACACGACAACCAAAGGAATGTGCGTAAAATGCGAAGCAGACTCGTATTCTCTTGACACCAGCGATACTGTCTGTCATGAATGCCCCACTGGGTTCAAATGCCTCGGAGGCAGTGAAATAATCCTGAAACGAGGCTATTGGAGGCTAAACAGCACGTCTGATAAAGCTTATGCCTGTAACCCACCGGAACTATGCAATAGGACCAATTTTGGAGAATTTGGGAATGAAGTTTGCAGCGCAGGTTACGCAGGTCACCTTTGCCAAGCGTGCGATCTTCAGAATGGGTATACACCAGGACTGGGCACGAGCTGTTCTAAGTGTAATGATTCATGGCTAGCTCTTGTGCCAATGATTGGGTTCAATTTGGTGCTTTTTTGCTTCGAGATCTGGTATATTTGGAGGATGAGACGAATAAACACAGCTCTTATCATCGAAAACAGATTCAAGCAGGAGTATGTCGAAAAACTTGCCAGAGGAGGATACCTCTCGATCTTCCTGCAATACGCTCAGATCATCGCTATTATCCGCACACTTCCATCTTTTGCCATGGAGTTCATGCAAAGTCTTATCCCTATCTCAAATCCGAGCCAAGCCATCGTGTTTTCCACAGACTGCACGCTCAGGTATTTCGGCATCCCAGTTGAGGATATATATTATTGGAAAATGGCTGTTGTGGGAGGGTTGCCTTTTTTGAAGGTAGCTATCTTCGCAGCATTCGGAGGAATCCTGAAGTTACTAAGGCCTAATTTCCATTTCGTTTCATACATAGCGATCGTTTGCATTGGTATTACCCTAATTGAGCAGCCTGGTATTATCTACAGCATGGTTTCGATATTTTCTTGCAAATCCATCGATCCTACTAACCCTTCTTTGGGCTATTTCATCACAAGTGCGCCATTGGTCACCTGCGGGACGGGAGTTCCAGTATTCGAGATCTTTAGATACTATATCGCTGTACCACTCTTGATTTTCTGGGGGCTGTTCATTCCGGTTATCTTCTCTATTATCCTGCTGAAAAATAGACACAGACTTAGAAAGAAAGAATTTGCTGTTTACTTCGGGTCGCTCTACTCCGGATTCAACAGGAAACACTTCATGTGGAGGCTCGTTCAAATGCTTATCAATATCATCATGACGATCCTATCTCAATTGGGCACAATTGAGCACACAGCGAGAGGAATGACTATTGTTGTATTCTTGATATTGTACTTAATGTACCTGCGAAGAGCGAAACCCTATCGTTTCGAAGATCTTTACAGAACAGACCTTATCGCCACGTCAATATACGTAATCACGACCTTCTTTGCAGTTTATGGCGCGGTATCTGAGGCCTGGTTGAATTATACTGTTGGTGTCGGGATACTCATCCTCAACTTTTGCTTTATCATCTTTGTCATCTTAAAGTCCTTTGAGCTTGTGGGATTGCAAAAGGTTGCCGCTTGTGTACTGAAACTGCTGAATTACTGTTTTTGTGGTGTGCTGGGTGAAAATTCAGAGGAGGCTAAGTATAATCGGATTCAGCCTTCGGACTCGATAGCGGATAGGTTAACACCTAATTCGATGGTTATAGAAGAGGAATCAGAGGGATCTAAAGGAGATTTGTCAGCCACATATAATGATATTGATCAAGACGACATAATAAGATTATCGAAATAATTAGTCAATTATATTCATCGTAATAATCTATATATTAAATTAGTTGTTTTTGGTGTAAAATTCATTTGTTAATGAGAAACAATGAATGAGTGTTTTGGAAGATCCCTTTAACTTAAGCATTTTTACAAACCCTGAAAGAGCAAATCAGTTATATTCACAAAAATTTTTTAATATCGTTTCTGATGAAGCAAGCCAGCTAAACCCAGCCTATCAATGAAGATACTTTTAGAGAGAGTGGCAACAGAGCATTAACTCACCACCTTTTCGGATGGTGAATAATTTTTTCATTTTTGCTTGATTGATTGATGGCCGGTGATATATTAAATACAATTCATTGAGGTCGCCTAACTGGTGGCTAAGTGATGAGCGAAAATGATATTGAAACAACCAAGCATTGGTGAATTTCATCTCACGCAAAATGAAAAATGAGAACTTTAGAGGCTCTTAACATTAATGTCAATGAACATTTCCAACACCAAAAAAAAAAACACAAATGGAATCACAAGTTATTTATTTGCCTCTTTGATAGCGTTTACAATAAGCGTTGCAATGACTTCATTGTCCTTGGACAAACATAAATACAAGATTTTCTCATAATCTATCAAGGTATTCATTTTTCCCAATTCACCTATGAAACTCGTCACTGTCTCTTCAAGTGGTTTTAGCTTTTCTTTGTCTTCACTGGTAGTTAGCAACGAATGCAAGTGCACCACGATTCCAAAAGTATAAGTAATTCCCACCGGATCACATTTTTTAGCGTTCTTAGAAATGTCTTTCGCTTTCTTCAACATTTTGTTTTGAATTTTATCAAAAACATGCTGATTTTCCAATGGCTTTGCATTCGGGTCTTTCCCTGTGCAAAGACAATGATAGAATACAAACAGCTCCAATGAGGTCTCGATATCTTTCTTTGTTAAATTCTTCGAGCCCAAAGAGCATTCAAACGCTCGGTCCAAATAGGATAGCAACATATGAACTGAGCGTCTATTTAATATCTTTGCTTTATAGATCCCATTTGAGAGAAGATAGAGGGTTTCTCCATACTCCAATTTGCTGACAAGATCAAATACATTATTCCATTTCGTCATCTTGGAGTCATCTTCGCATATCAACAGGAGCGCTTGGTAGGAAGGCGTAAGGAAGCTGCTCTTTGAAATCACAGAATTCGAAAGCCAAAGCGAAAAATTTTCATAAGGGTTAACTTTTTCCTCTTCTTTATTGAATTTCAAGGCGTATTTTTCGAAGTAAAGATGATAATCCGTCTTGATAGTTGTTTCGTTTGTAAAGCTGTTCAAGAAGCCTTTGGATGCGGATTTGCATTTCTCTTGAGCTAATTGCAGAATTCTGAATATTATTTTCAATGAGAGAATAATTGAGTCTAGTTTATTCCCTTCAATCACGAGGTCGCTTGAATATTGCTTCAGCTCCTATTCGTATTTTACAGAATAAACTATTACAATTCAGCCTTATCCCAAGATATTACCTCCATTAATTCTTCATGAAAAGAAGAAGAGAAGTAGGCGCTATATTCGGAGAGTATTATATCTCGAAAGATAGCAAAGAATGCGAGCATAGAGTATCCCAAAACCGCTTGTATGGTAATTTCGTTATCGAAAAACATCCTTTCAACTAAGAAATGCAGAATATTTTTTCTCAATGAAATCTGCTTGAATTTCAAGAACCGCACGATAATTGGGTAGATTTCTGAAAACTTTGGATTCTTGTCATTAACACCGATCAGCTGGTAGATCTCAAGGTCGAAAAGTATGTTATAATTTTCTGCTTTCGCTAAAGAGTCTTTAAGACCGGAAAGCTTTTGAGTGTAGTCCGTGTAAAAGTCACTTAGCACGTAATCAGTAATTAGAAATCTCTGAATAAATTAATAATGCCATGTCATGCTCTATCAATATAAGTGAATATATATTACTTCTTTACTGACGTTTTGCTGTCCAAGAAGCGCCCAGTTGTTGTCAAGTATTTTTTTAAGGCAGATAGTCACACTGCATATTGTATTTGTAGTCATAGCGTTCAAAGTTAGGTCATATGAGCCTAAAGAGCGATTGCGAAGCAAACTCGATTGATCGAGCTTTAAATCAGTGATCTGAAAGTGCGTCTTTAATCAAAACAAACTGCTTTGAGGAATTACCTTATAACCGAGCTTTATTCTCTCTGTGACAATGAATCCCGATTCAAGATCTTGGAAAGGCTGTTCAAGATATTTGAGCGTTTTAATTCTGCTCTTTCGAGATATAGGCGTCCTTCCTTCAGAATAAAGTCCTTTATCTGCCTGATAACTCAGTATCTTCTTTGAAAGTACTCTGATTTCGAGCTCATCTTCAGTTATATAAAACACAAGGAAGAAATAGAGCCATTCAATGAGCAAAGAAGGAGTAGACATATGACAGCTAATGATTTCGCTGGGTTGCTCGATGTTTCCATCAGAAAATATTTGAATAATGCGATTTTCCGGTTGGTACTGAACAAATTTCGTGTCCTCCCTCACGGTAGCTTGGTCGAAGTAAAGGAAACTATTCAAGAATTCTCCCATCCTTCGAGGCTCAAAGGCCGAATACGAATATTTTTCAAAAAGAGAGTCAATCTAGATAGAGTAAGTAAAGCAGTTAGTAACAAAAAAATCGGATTACTCTATTTTCTGCAACACGTTCAAGTACAATATAATAGACGGCTCCTTCAGTGTTTTGGAGCAGCATCATCGAACTCTTTTGCCCTTTGATGATCTTAAACAGTGCGATTTCGAACGGAAATTGAAAAGCTCGCTTTGAAGAAATATTAACTCTCAAATCAGCTCTGTTTTCAATTTACTGTAGTCAAACTGTCATCGCTGATGAAGATGATATAACCTCCTTTGGCCATCACAGCTTGGTATTCCTGCTCATGAATATCGATCCATTTTTCGAAAGCTTTAAACGGGCCGATCTGCGTTTGTTCCGTTCGTTCGACCTTTTCTCTGAAGGATATTTCGTCTCCAAGATATTCATAGACATGGATCTCCGTGATCAGGTTTTTTATGCTTACCATCTGGATGTCATCAATTGTAAAACTGAAGGATTTCTTCGTCTTGAATTCTTCCGTCTTGCCGAAGATAAACTCGCTGATTGCTCTTAAAGCAAGCTTTTTTCTTTGGGATATCGTAAAAATGGAATTTGTACACAAAATCTCTTACGTAGGCTCAGCTTTGGACTGGAGGCTTTGTAAATATTTGATTGGATCATCTGCTTTGACTAGGTCCTTCCAGCTTTTGATAATAGAGTCCTCGGAGAATATAAAAATAGGGATATTGGCGAATAATCCATCCTCAGTGAGAAGGTAGAAGTGAGTACCAAGCTCATTGAGCTTGATTTCGCTGAGGACTCTGTTCTTAAAGAACTCGAAGGTGATTGTTTGAGATGATTCGTCAACCAGAGATCGAAAATTAACCGCAAATGTGTTTTTTGAGAAAAATATGATGAGGTATTCGATTGTAATGGCTTTCACGTACTGAAAATGCTTGATGCAACTGTCAGGAGGAGTGGTGTTCCATAAATTCTGAATGCTTATCATTTTGAGTGAAATCTTTCAATAAATATATTATTCTATCTGTATATTTGAGATAGATTTGGCTAATGAAATTTATTTTCTGTGTATTTTGAGAGTTTAGAGCAAAAGTGAACCAATTGTACTCTAAAGGTAATTTTTTTATGAAATGCTAAGAATAATAAGAGGGCTGAGGATGGATAAATAATCAAGAATCCGTCACGGCGCTCACTTCCTATAGTTTTGCTATGAACTCCAAAACCAGTTAATTTCAAAGGCGAATAATAAAAAGCTTAGGATTTATAAGTAACAAATTAGGACTGAGTGTTGGAAGGGGCGAAATTGCGATTGTAGAATCTCTTTTTTGAAAAGCATTTATGATATTTCTAGAAAGTTTCTCATGGAAGTAGCACAATAAGCTTGTTGAAAACATGCTTGAATAATAGACTCTTTCCCAAAAGAAGGTTGACCAAATTAAGACAGTGAACTTGAAGGTCATCAGTTAGAATGTCGCAAAAATTGTCTCGTTTTAAAAAAGGACATATAATTTCAGCAGTTGAAAAATCACCTCTCAACACTTGTCTATTGGGGAGAGGCTGGAAAATACCAATAGACCCTATCAGCAATTGAATTGCAGCCACAGTTCCAATGTAAGTATATCGAATTTGAGTCTTTTATCTTCGCCACCTCAAGAATCTGCAACATCCACGATTCACTTTGTGATGACTCCGATCGCTCTTTTGACCTTTCAATATCAGTTCTATTATCGCTATTAAGCATTCTAAGTAGGTCAATGACGAGACCGCGCTGATTGCTATTTATTAAGTTCGTCATAAGCATCATTTTCATTGATTAATCGAACTTGATTAGAAACACGTCATCCTAACAATTTCTGACAAGATTTTTTCATGCGTCACCTCAAGGGTCTTTGACCGTTCGGAAGCATCCAGCGCACATGAAAGTGGCAATTTTAGATAGACTACACACCATCGACGCTAGCTAGAGTTAACACAAAAAGCAGCATTTACTGGTGATACAACATCCAAGGCTATAATGTATCTTATGAGCTTCTTTAATTGATTCCAAAGAACAGTTCTAACTTCCCAAAATAAACTTTGGTTATCAGAACAATCTCCAATTACTGTTGGATCAGGAAGAACGTTCCGCAAGAATCACTAAATCAATATTTCTGAGGCTGCCCATGCATCATAGTATAGACTGTTGATATTTGTTGAGTTAGAAAAAATTAAGAGAATACATTTTGTTAGAATTCGAATTCTCACTACTTCGAGAATGAATGCGATGAGTGCGCGGTAAACCAGCTAATTTCGTGAAAAGAATTTCCATTTCACGGCACATCGCAGCAAACTAGCAATTCTTTAGCAAGGTCATTATTAATGTTCTCGCTAGATAAATGAATAAGATTATGGATCCTATGACCTCATTTGTCTCGAGCTTGGCAACTAATTGAGTATTGGCCTTCATACTGAGGTAACAGGGAAAAAACTCTATATTTTCTGAAATAGCTCCGAAGGAAGGGAGATTTATGAACTTAAACTCAGCCAATTAGGCCAAGTGTCTTTGTGCTAAGTAACCACTGGCTTCTCAGTAAGCAGATCCACTCTTTCTAAGATGTTATTTCAAGGTTTGGAGCTCTTAGCAAATTATTTAAAGCGCTTATCATGTAATCCGATTCCAAAACGTTATTCGAAGTTACTTAAATTTATGATAATCAGTGCACCTGAATTTTCAGTATTGCTTGCTTCTATATCAAAACTCTATTTTTTCTCTTCAAACTTACCCTCCATTCAAACACAATACCCTTCACTCAGAGCACGCCAATGTCCTTTCTAACCAATAAATAATTTACTTTTTGAACTAAAATAGAAAATAAAACAAATTTGTAACATCGAATCGCCATATGAATATATTGTAATTAAAGTTCAGACGATTTTTCTGAAACCTCTTTGAAATTCCGCTTGACTCTATTCCGGAGCTTAGAATTATTTCCAATTAATTCAAATTCAACACAGAAATATATCAATTCCTTTGAATCGAAGAACTTCACCTCCTCGCTTCTACAACAAGAAGAATGTTTTTGGCGATTGTACTACTAGACAGTTCGATCTTCATGAAAATCCCTGGAAAAATTGCATTTCCGCATTTTCACTTTGAACTAAAATTAACTCTACCGAAAATCCAAATTCATGACGTCTGTGACGTAAGAAACCAGAATTTGAACATACCAAAAAGAATGAGTATCTGTTGACGTCACTAAAGAAGTTCGATTCTATTTAAACTCTCGATGTTCCATCTTCGATTATACAAACCCAATTCAAACAGCAAGAGCAACTATGCCAGCCAAGGAACAAACCGAAGACAAGCAATCCAAAGATTCATTAGTCCACGATGAATCTCTTAGCAATGCCTCAGGAAATCATGGCTCACAGAAAGGAATCATTGGCAAAATCTACGATGTAGTCTTATCTAGAGAAACCGTACAGAAAGGAGTGAAGAAAATCAAAGCGACTTATCATGACGTCATCTTTGAAGGCAAGGTTCAAATCGATGGCATCAAGAGAATGAGCGAAGAGGTTTATCTCAGCACCCGAGAAAGAGTCCGAACCTGGTGCTACAGTATCACCATCTACAATCACCTCACCAGTCTCTGGCTTATAAAGAATCTGCCTCACAACGTTGACAAAATCGTGTCTTACGAAGAGTTTTTGGCCTCCTTCCAAAACTTATCAAAGGATGTCTCTCAAGAATCAGAAGATCTGGCTAGGAACTTCTACAAGCAGGCTCGAGATGTCTGGATCAACCTCAAAAACTCTGACTTAGAGGACTTGAAGCAAGCTTGCCTTTTGATTAGTGCTAAAGCCATCGCCATGGATTACAAAATCGAAGTCGAAGGCTTTTCATCGGCGCTTCTCCAACTATTTAACGCGCTTGATGGAAACAAAAAGGACATTATCTCCAACGATGCATTCTATATGCTCATCAGAAAGAAAATCGGCGCTGACGCCGCTGTGAACGAGACCGAATTCCGAAGAGCCACTGACGCTTTCTACACATTCGCAAAAAGATTCGCTTTCCTAGAATTCCCTTTGACTTATGCAAATCAAGACATTCTCAAAGTCCTTGTGAAATTCGCCAAAGAAAAGCTTGATATTCTCGGTGAAGTTTTCCTTACCAGAGTCGACAACCTTCTCAATCTGGCGATCAATAAATTAGGCTATGAGTATCAGGATCAAGAGAAAGGAGAGCCAATGACCTTGTTGGATAGATACAATGTCATATTAGAGAAGATAATGCTCGTAACGAATCAAACGTACAAGACCTCGAAGCTTGCGATTCAAAGCTCTGGCACTTACCAATACCTCGACAAGCACGTTCATTTCGAAAACAGATACAACGATTTGGTCCTGGTCTCTCAGTATGTCTACGAAGCAGCTGTTTTTGCGGTTACTCCAGCTTACAAAGCAATCAATTTCACGTATAACAAAGTGCTGAAGGAGTACGTGTTTGCGATCGCTGAAATCAGCTATGGAATCCTAAAGCACAACCTTGCCCATTTGAAGGAGAAATACGCGGTTCTTAAGGACGCTACGATCACCTTGAAAAACAACATTCTTGAAATCCGCATCAACAAAGAGACTTTCGATAACCTGACCGCTATGGCAAAGACAGAACTTGCGCTGTTTTATGCTGAAGTTAAGTCGCTTGACTATGACAAACTCAAAATTTACGGAAGTTTAGCTTATAATAAAGCGAAAGAAAGAGTCAAAGCTCTCACAGGCTGTGGAAGCAATACGGAGTCTAAGGAAGAAAAGCAAGTGGATGAAGCGAAGAAAGACCAAAAAGAGGAGAAAAACACTTAATTTTATTTTGTGAGATGTGTTAAATTCCTTTCAAATAAGATAGCCTCGTTCGTAATTCACAATATGTTTTATAGAGCCTGTGTGTGTTTTTTTTTTTGTTTTTTTTTGGCTTTCCTTTATCGTAATTCCGCATTAATGTAAAAGCAGAGATTTGCTATTGTAAGCGGAAATATCATTTTACCAGAAAAATGGATTGACTCTAGGCGAAAAAAAAAGTAGAAAAAAATATTATTTGATTAAAGATATGAAGCAACCCGACAGCAACTTGCCACTATATTGAAATATTAATGAGCTATATACTGGTATATATATCTATATGGAAGATTATTGAAGAAAAAAAAGATTCTCATAGAGATCTGCTGTTCTCTGAATTGGGATATCTATTACTAATTACATTTGTCTTAGAACCATTTTTGCCCGTCATCATAAGAATGAGAGCTATGGGGGTCTTGCTCAGTATTCATTTCGCTTTTGACCTCTTTAAGCTCTTTGTGCATATCGTTGAGTTGCTCTTTAATTGTGTCAACGTCTTGGAGGGCTGTTTGGAAATCTTTCATCGTGCTCTTCCTGAGTTCTAAAGTCTTAACCAAGCTATCTCGAGCCTTGGTGAAATCATGTCCAGAGTCCCTGGCCAGAACTACAGAATCGTCTAGCTGACGAATGGACCTTTTCAAATTCTCAAATTCTTCAATCTCTGTGGACACTTTTAGCTTCAGCATATCAAGTTTAAGGATCTTTTCTGTGATAGGTTTCTTAATCCTCTCGTTTTGAGCCGCCAGCACGTTTCTTTCGGCCATAATTTTCCTAATATCGATTTCAACGTCCAGAATCTCGTCGGTATTAATCATCTTTTGCATTTTTTCAATCAGCACATTCTGCTCTTCAATGCGATTTCTGAACATCTCACTCGCTGTTCTTACAAGGAAATATCGCTGTTTCAGTATTTTGTTTTCTTTGGCTAAAGGCTCGAGAGAATCGACCTTTTTCTGCAGCATCTCGTTCTCCTGGGACCTCTCATCAATTGCTTTTTCCAGGATTTCCTTGTCTCTTTGTAACTCTTCCATTTTTGCAAGCAATGGGGGAATATATTCTCTGTATTTATGGAGCTCCTCAGAGATCTCAGCGAGCTCTTCCTTTAGCTTTGGAATCTCATCATCTTGGCTGGTGTGTGCAATTGACACTGATTTTAATCTGTTGATTTCTGCTCCTGCGCTCTTGACCTCTGATTCGAGCTGCTGATTGTGCATTTCGAGTTCTTTAAGTTTATTTCTTAAAGTCTGGAGCTGAGAATCTGTCGCTTTAGCGGCTTCAAGCTGAGTTTTATATTTGGAGTTCTCTTTCTGGAGCATTGAGACTTGGAGTTTTAAAGAATCTATCTGCTCCAAGAACTCGTTTCGTATGGTTTCCTCCCGAGAGGCTGTGGCTGTAGCCACTTTGGAGGTGAGGAAACTCTGGTTGGCTGAATTAAGTTTTGAAGATTTCGGAAATATATCAACGCCAAATGGAGTATCTTGCTTTTGAGCTCTGGATTTTTCCAGAAGGACTCTCAATTTCTCGTTAATTTCAAGCAGTTGCTCTACCTTCTTGAAGGAAAACGTCCGCTCGGTGTTCACGAGTGAATTGTTTTCTTTGATTAGTTCTCTGTTGATCATAGTTAAGCGGTCGAGTTCTGCGCATATGGTCACAAAATGTTCATAAGAAATCTCTCTGTTGAATATACTAGGTAAGGAACAAGTAGGAGTGAGCGTTTACTGAGGAACAGGGAGCGAGATGACATGACTCCCAGTGCGTCGATGCGTGGCTTTGGTTAGATCTAAATTCAAACGGTTTATTTTCATGTCGGAATTAGCAAATAATTTTTTATTGATAGGGTTTTTAGCTGGATATTTATTTGAGAATCTTAGATTCATTCGAATTTAATGAGCCAAAATAAGCCTTCACACTCCGGATTTCGTAGTCCTTTTCTTGTTGTACAAATCACTTACGACAGATGAAAATTAAAAAGTGCTTAGGATCAGCTGTGAGTTTTAAGCGTAGTGCTTGTTAATCGGGGATCAGTTCAAATTTTTTTTTCATTGAGTTTAATTGTAAGCCCCATTATGTTTATGTTTGGAGTTGAATAGCATAAGCATCCAAAATTCATCGCCTGAGGGAATGAGTTTAAAAAAACAAACCTCATATTTTCTAAAAGAAGCCTGGATGAAGACGCTCAGAAATAATAATGACCCGCGTAATAAATTTTATTTATTTTAATATCGGCAATAAAATTTAGATTTTGATATTCCTTTTTTTTTTTAAATGAGCAGCAAACCAATGAATGAGAAATGGTCTACTACTTCTTCAAATTTGTGAAACGTTGCCATTATAATTTCTTTGAACCTTAGCCTAAAGTTTTTTAAAGCTTGTTCTGAGTTTTAGAGAACACTTTCCCTCCAATTCCTAATCAATTTTCTGATGAGTGTATTAGTAAGAGATAATCTTTCCCATATCACCCTTAACAAATGCTTAGAAAAGTAGTCATCCAATAGAAAGCGTCGAAAATACTTATTTAATGGGAAAGAAAATAGTTATATTATGAAGCATCTCCAATTTTTCTTCCAAAATAATTTGTAAGTGGTTTCAAAGACAATATTACATACAATACATCCATTCACATAAAACTTAACCAAATGAGGATTCTTTAGAATCTGCTACAAACATGATCGCATTTGTATATTGATATATTAAATTCCGCACAGTTAAATACTCCTTCGAAAACACACCCGTAACATCAAGATTGTTCCCCTCCTATGCCAAAAACTGTGTTAGCGATGCTCGAAATTGATACCAATCAATACCTTCTTTATGAAGACTTTATCATAGCATACCAGTCCTCCATTAGCGAACTTCACCTATTATTATTAGTATCGTGAAATAATCCATTGCATTGCTGTATTCATCATACCTTAACTCCATTCTGCTCAAGATACTGTTTGCATTCAGGTATAGAAATCTTGCCCAGTGACGTATAGTAAGGTCCTTCTGGAGGGTTATCGTCAGCCTCGGAGCTATCTAACGTGTAGATTGTCTGAACAGAATAGATTTTTTTTTTATTCATCGCAATATCATGAACTTACGCTGCCTTTCGCCTTGGTTGCCTTTACCTCATAGAAGCATAAGCGAGAGATATCTATAGAATCGACATCCCAGGTTCGGCTATACGCACCATTAAGCATCACGCTCGGCTCGACCTAGTCATTGATAAAAAACAGTGTGTGAGGAAATCGCAAATACTTGTAAAATATCATCGCCAAATTCAAGCTCTAAAGCGTTTTTATTCATCATTTCTTCTTTTGCAAGGTTCAGAATCTTCGTTGATTTTTCCAATAGACCCAAGGCATCCTGCATGAGACAATTTTAGTATCCACTGCAACAATCATTGCTTTCTACCTTAGGGATTTCACCTTGCCCGCTTTGCATCACGAAGAGAGCACTAGGTGAAAAACTTTTAATAACTTTCACAGCAGCGTTAGGATCTGAGAGCCCATTATAAGGAATGCATGCGAACTTTATTTTCTGAGAGTGCGTCGACCACACGTTCTTATCCGTGCTACTATATATCACACAAATAGATATTTAATATTTATCGCTTGGACCGTGCATTTTACCTATGGAGTTTCAGCGTATCTTTGATTTCGAAAAACGTTTCGTCAATTCCACCAGCGAAATTCATCATATGAGCCTTTGGCTCCTCAAGCAGACTAGCCCTGCGGAATATTTCCAATTCTTCTGGAGCCAGAACCTGAAAGTCATGTTTTTTCAGTTTCTTGATTCAGATAAGTCTTATACTTCTCCATAGCTGTTAATTTGCGTGGGAGGATCCTCAAAAGGGAACATTGGGAATATCTTATTGTCTCGTTGACTGCGAGTCGTGGTGGTTACAGCAGAAGGTTCCCGAGTCATAATTGTATCTACCGTAGCTGAAATTAGATCGTTTGCGCTCTTCATGCCGTTAGTTCTATCATCTTCTGACAGACATTTGCTTTTGATTAATGAGATCAAGCCTCGGTCAATCAACTGGTTCTATGTAATAATTGAAAGAGCTCGCTAAATGACAAAGCATATAAAAACAACTTTAGGAGTAAGTCCATCGATCGTTCTGAAGGTTCCCACAGATATCACTTGAATATCTTTATTCGTTGCTGCCAACATGTTCATAAGATTCTATGATACAGCGAAGCATGTTAAATATTTTTATATAATTCAATCTATTATAGTTTCTTACATTTCCTTGCCCATATTTTAATGTCGCTTCGTTAACGATGAAGATTGAAGACGCAGGGTTTTTGGGGATTTTTTTTGGATGCGTGATGAAAGATATTTTTTCTTCTCCTTTGCTCTCAGTCGATTTCTTTAGTTGCTCAAATCTGGATTTCAGCGGGTGTTCACCGGTAAGATGGAATGTCAAAGAGAGCTCTTGAGACATGAATTCAACCAAAGTCTGCGCAACTTCCAAAAAGCGCCTTGTAAACAATGTAATAATTATTATTCACTCCTGACGCTTCAAAAAAACCTGCAGTTATGCAACACATAGCACGCGCCTGCCCAGGTCGGATTATCTCTGGCTATTCCTCCGATTATATATGCAACTTCATACATCCTCGAGCTTGTGCTGCACGATAACACGATATTGTTTTCTCCTTTGATCACGAATTGCTCAATCGTCGCACGGAGACCCGATTCGAATTCTTTTAGCGGCATTTGAGGGTATAGCAAATTGTCCTCGTTCATGATGCACAAGTCGATGTTTTTCTTTGATTTTAGATTCTCCAAGTCCATTCCTTCTAATAATCTGATAGAAAAATTAGTACAAAACCTATTTAATTCTGCTTCACTTTTCCCTTGAGTGATTGAAGTTCAACATATAGATAAATTCCCGTTGATTGTATTTGATGCTCCAACCTGACGCTGCGAAAGCGTTTCCAACAGCAAACGGATACAGTTCCAGGATATTATTACCAACTAGTTTTAGATTAGGACTGCTGCGAAGATTGGATTTACAGTTCATGTTTAAGAGCTGCTTGGCTCTCAGGTACTCCACGTTGTCAAATATTTTTGAATAGTACTTATAGATTCCTCCGAACAGTTCGCTCTCATCCTGCAAAATTTCGCCCAGACGTGATAAAGTGAAATCGAAGAGGTCAGTCAACCCGATGTTGAACGCGGAAGTAGGGAAAGAAGAGAATATTTTTGCCTGAGCGACCAGTTTTAGTAAATGGAGAATTTAAAGAATGCGTACATTGATTTTGTATTTCATAATAAGAAAAGGAAGAGCTCCGATGTAGTGAGGATCGCTGCGAGAAAGCAAAATCAAATCCAGTTTTTCCAGGAGTCTAAATTGGTGGTTAACGAAATAATGAGCAGGAATCTACTTTTCGTAGGGTTGGTAAGGGGTAAGATCAAGATTTTCATTAATTCCGCAGTCTATTTTGAGTGAAAAAGGAATGAAAGTGAAAACTTGCTACCTATCATCACATAGCAATCGTCGAACCTAAGCACGCTTGCGACTGCACGGTGCTCGTGGAAAGTTGAGATCTGAATCAATTCGAATTTCATTGTGTGGGAAAAATATCTTATTTGTGTGATATAGAGGGTAGTTTTCTCTATTCAATTAATTAATCAAAAATTCGAAATCAGGTCAGCATCGTAAGAGTAAGCTATTATAAAATGAAAATATGAGAAACTAAATTTTTTCTCAGAAGAATCATCTGAAATAGCTATTATGACCCACCTAACCCTAAAAATACATAAAAATCTACATAAAATTGAAAGCAATTTCTATTAATCAGAGTATTCTACTTCATAATGTAATCTTCCGAATATAACTTTCTATATTCCACAAATTTCAAGCGCTGGCTATCTGCTCTCTTATCAAGTAATCGAGTTTGTTACAACAGAGTGCTTGTATATATAGATGTATATAGTTATACCTGTATGCTCAGACGAACAAAAACAAATGCAAACTAGCCAAGCACAGAAAAAACTTTTTATAGTTCTTCTATCTTAAGATTGGAAACTCTTTCATCTGGATGCTTCATCTTTTCCGAAGCTGGAATATGTTGACCAACATACTCACCATTCTGCCAATACCCTTCCACGAATCTGTCTCCAGTCTCGTAGAGTTTACCTTTCCCATGCTGCACTCCGCCTGCCCATTCACCTTCGTATTTCGCTCCATCAGCCCAAGTATAAGTACCGAAACCGTATCGATGACCTCCGATAAACTGTCCCTCATATTTGTCGTTGTCGCTATCAACATACACTCCTTCTCCCCAGAAAACTCCATTCTTCCATTCTCCTTCGTATCTGGCACCGTCATTCCAGGTCATAACTCCATAGCCGCTCTTCTTCCCGTCTTGATATTCTCCAACATACTTTCGCCCATCAGGGTATGTTGTTACTCCTTCTCCCTCACGTGTGTCGTTTTTCCAAGTTCCTTCGTACGTTTCTCCACTCGCGTATTTAAATTTCCCGGTTCCTTCTCTCTTGCCCTCAACTACGTCACCTTCGTACTCTTCTCCATTTGGCCAAGTAATTTTAGCCTTGCCTTGCTGCACTTGTCGCTTCCATTCTCCGAAATAGTTGACTTTGTCATACCCGTACAGCTCTCCGTATCCCTCTCGGAAATTATCAACGAAATCGCCGACGTATTTTGATCCTTGTTTGTCTATTGAAGTTCCCTTGCCATTTCTCAAGTCTTTCTTCCAGTTTCCTTCATAAGTGCTCCCATCAGCATCGGTATACTTTCCCCATCCTTCTTTCATTCCTGCAACGAAATCTCCCTCATACTTTGCTCCATTATTATAGATTAATGTGCCTTTTCCATGCATAGCGTTTTGTTTCCATTCTCCTGTGTAAACATAGATATCTGGGAGTGTATAGGTTCCAAAGCCATACTTCATATCGTTTTTGAAGTCTCCTACGTACTGGCTCCCATCAGCATCAATAAATGTAGCTTTGCCTGCTCTCATGTCATCTTTCCAGTCTCCTTCATAGAGTCTGCCGTCAGGCCAAGATTGTTTGCCAGTTCCATGCTTTTTGTCCTCAAAGTACTCACCTTGATACACTCTGCCGTCTTTATAGCGGAAGGTCCCGTATCCATGGCGCAATCCATTAACGACATCACCAGTGTATTGCCCATCCTTTAACGTTAACGTCGTTTGTTGTGTGCTCTCCTCAGTTGAACTTTCAGCTAGAGTGAAAGCGGTCATGGAAACACATAGTAGAAGTAGAAAGAATCCTCGGATCATTTGCTTTCTAAAGTTGATCTATCACTTAAAAAATTAAGTTGAGTTTATTTAAGATATCTGCAATTTAATTAAACTGAGAAAGTAAAACTCATCTTTTTATAAGCAAGATACTCATTATTGGATACTCATATATTCATAGTTAATGAAGAATTCGTTTGGATGAGCTAATCTTATACAGAATCTTTAAATAACACCTAACTTGTATAAAAAGAGACGAAGGAGTGATATGCTGCAAAAGTAAAGCAAAAGGTCGAAATTTTTGTTAATTTAAGCTGTTCAGATAATATTTTCTCCTAGCTGATACGAAATAAGGCTAAAATTATCAAAAGTTAGGAAGTATTATCCCTTCCCTTCCTCTTGCATTTAAAAGAACAGCACAACCGTTACAATTCACAATAATTTGGCTCTTCAAGATCAATAGATTCATGAGATCAGTTCTTTAAGATTATTTAAACTTAGGCAGGTAAGAAACATCATTAAGAGAAAAACTATCGAGACTAACCGTGCTTCTAAAATTTATTTATCATCAACGAACTAGCTCTCCCTTCATCATCAGTTTCCTTCCATTGATTGCTCGTTTCCTTCCTTCGGCTGCTCATTTCCTTCCGTCGGATGTTCGTTTCCTTCCTTTGGCTGCTCGTTTCCAATCTCATTCGAAGTATTTTCAACCGCAGCATTATCTTCGTTGGCCTTCCCGTTAGCACCTTCAGGATGATGTAAATTGACTCCTAATGATTCAATAAGTTTTGCGGCCTCTTCCTTCACTTCTTCAGGCAACGTTTCACCATTATTTTTATCCATTGAGACGTCGCCCTCTAATAACTCTTGTTCTATCTCTTCTTCAATAAGATAGGTGTTAGTTCCTGTTTTTATCCTTTTCTCTTTCTTCTTGTCCGATCTGTCTCTCGCGAGAGTTTTCTTGTTCAAACTCAGCTCGATTAAACGAATCGCTGCATCATGGATTTTCTCCCAATCCTCTTTCTGCTCTTCTTGGTTATCTCGGATAATGAGCTCTTCAATTTGATCTTTGATTTTCTGCAGCGACTCAATTCGCTCGACTTGCTCATTCTTCAGCTTTTCTCTCTCAAGGTCGTTTTCTGCCTTCTCCATTTTGGCTTTAAACTCGACATCTTTCTCCAAAGACTCTCCAATTTTCTCCAACATCTCACGCGCACTACCTAGTAGCGAAAAGGTCTCATAGTTAAGTTTATAGCAGAAGATCTCGCAATAAAACAGATAATCTCTGCTAATAATCGGGACTTTAAGCTTCTTTGCCTCTTTAGTTTTGGAAGTAACTTTATAATTTTTAGCCATCAGCAACGTCGTGTTATTATCCAATTCCTTCTGAATTGTCCCTCCAAGTTTCTCCAACGTGCGGCCTTCCGTAGTGTTCGCTAAATCGACATTTGATTTGAATAGACCAGTAAATACCGCTCTGACATCCGTTAAAAGGCTTCCTCTAATAGACCGGTAAACTTTATAAGTAGTCACCTTTTTTCCTTGGTCCTTCAATTCATAAAAAATCGAATGCACTCTCCTAAGCAAATGCTTCATGAAATAGAGATAAGCGTCAGATCGCCGTCTAATTTTAAGACTGGTGACAGCGGGTTCTCCCATCTTTGGCCTCTGTCCTTTTCTTTCGAAGTAGTAAAAAGGCTTTGTATATACCAAGTTTTTGCACTCTCCCCACACTTCTTGATGCAAATCATCCAGAATCAACGCAATAGAATTATCAAAAGGAAGCACGTGCTTTATATCCTTAGTCGCTAAGGTGCCGGTGTCATCGCGGGAAATAATTCTATCGATCTTGATGATGTCGTAATGGGGATCGATTAATCTGCAAACTGAAAGCGCGTATGGCTTTGTTCCTTTTGTGTAGATCCAAATTTCATACAGCTTGGAGAGTTCCTGTAGAAACTCGAGTAAAAACGGCCGTAATTTCACATAGTAAGGCTCGGAATCTAACAGATTTATATTTCCTGCTTCCAACTCGTGTTTTAGGTCATCCATTTCGGATTGGCTGCGAATTTCCATAGCGTGTATGAGAGTGTTATCCAAATCGAGGATAAGGAGCAATTTTCTCGCGCTAAACAGGCGTTCAAGGAGTATAGACTCCTCTTTTTGGGCCCTCTCGTGGTTGAATACAAAGGTCATCCCAGCCTGCATCATCTGAAAGTCTGTCTTGGCTTGCTCATCTTCGGGTTTGGATTCGATTTTCTCTCCACATGTTGTACATAGTCCCGCGAGTCTCTTTTCATGAGTACATGGTTGAAGGGTGATGAATTGACTGGGGTTTAGATTCTCAGCGTCAACTGGAGTAAACGCTTTGAAGACGCCTGCATGAGGTGACACAAGTTTCTGCGTTGATTGAGTTGATTTATTGATAAATGTGGCGACGATGTCACCCTTTCTTATGAAAGCCCCTGGTCGCTTTTTAATTACCACTGAGGTTAACTCCGCATCTTCTGGAAGAGCAATGTATTTGTATAGAGGTTCAACCATAGTGGTGACGGTAAGGATTTAGACAATTTTTTATTTAAAAATTGATATTTTTCAGCAAAAAAGGGCTATTCTAAAAGGAAAATTAAGCAAAAATCTAGAGAGATGCAAGGATTGCGTTGGAAAAACATTGTATAATCATTCTCCTCATCTGTGAAAAGCTGCTTGATCTAATGGTAACATTATATACCAGCAATCGAGTATGGTGATGATTAATACTCAATATGAAAGAAGAAGAAATTAGAAATCAGAAGCATGTAGACAACTAATTATATTTAACACTATCAATTAAATGAAATCTCAATTCCATTGAGTAGCTTGCACGTTTTATAACTTCAGGAGACCTGATAATGTTTCATCCAAATTTTTATAATAGCCTAACAAAAGCTTTAGTGATAAAATTGAGGACTCTTTGAGTTTCCTATATGGTTTGAAATCGAATTACGATTTCCAAACCAAGAGTAAAAAAACATGGAATGATTCATCCAGCGAAACCCTAAGCGCTTGATACCTGCATATCTCGCAATTTTCGTTCTATAAGCTCTTTGGTTATTGGTTTCACAAGCACTTCTGACATACCAGCCTCTCTGTAATGAAGATGCTCTTTGGTAGTCACTACCCCAGTTACTCCGATGATCGGGACGTCAGTTATTTCGCCTGTTTTCGCCTTTTCTTTTATTATTCGAGCTGTTTGCGCGCCGTCAAGTCCAGGCATATTGCAATCCAACAGCACGAAATCATACTTGAAAGGACTTGATGTGAGCTCTCGAATTGCATTCTGTCCATCGAACACTCCAGTCACCTTATAGCCGAGCTTCTCCAAAATAATCCTCATCGCGGCAACATTATAGGCATTATCATCAACTACAAGAACTTCGATCTGTCTTTTCTCGTGGCTTCGTAAAAACGGTCGAACAGGCGAAATTCCTTCGATTGATAAGTTATTTGGACTAGTAATCTGCATTGAGTCTAGTAGCCTTAACTGCTTGAGTCTTGGACTTCCAGAAATGATTTTCTGAGAGCTCCGAATCAAAATTTCATCTTTGTTTTCGGAGAAAATATGGGAATCACTCAGTTCCAAGTTAATTTCAGAATTTATCCGCAATTTTTCTGAAATATTGGCATTCACATACTGAGAATACAGCAAATCATTCTCAATCGGAAGATAGAATAGAAAAATGGCACCTTTTCCGAACTCACTTTCGACGACAAAGTTATTATTGCTGTAAGGATTCAACCGCTTTAGCAGATCTTGACAGATGTTGAGACCGAGTCCAATTCCATTTCTAAATAAATAATTAAAAAAAATTTTGTTTGGATCCCAAAAAAAGTTGATCTTACTTATTAATCTCGTGGTCGTCGTGTTCTATCCTCCCATAACGTTTAAATAATTTAGGAATATCATCTTTTTTAATCCCGATCCCACTATCTTGGATACTGAACTCGACAAACGAATGCTCTTGGAAAGAAACTTTCCGTAGTAAAACTTTTACAAATCCAGCGCTCGTAAATTTGATTGCATTGGTTAGAAGGTTGATCAGTATCTGTTTCAGTCTGTTAGGATCAGTTTGTAAAATCTCTGGTACTCCGTCTTCAAGCTCAAATCGCAGGCTGATCTCTTTTGTGGCAGCTTGAAGCTTCAACAATGCTAGCGTCTCTTTAATAAGTTTAGGTATCTCCACATTTTCAAACGCAAGCCGGAGCTTTCCGTCCTTTAGCTGGCAAAAATCTAGCAGGTCATTTGCGAGGAGAATAAGAAAGGAGCAGCCACACTTCGCGATCTCGAGCTCCTCTTTGAGATGAGTGGGAAAATCTAGGTCCATCTCAATCGCTTGAATCGTTCCCACAATTGAATTCAGAGGAGAGCGAAGGTCATGCGACACCGTTGCGATGAGAGAATCTTTGTAAGAATTTAGACTTTGAAGTTTACTATTGAGGAGATTTGTGGTATTATCATGAAAAGTGATTAGCTGGCAAGTCTGTTGTTTCCAAGGGATTGTCTGAATGTGAATGTGGACTTGAAGGTCTTCGTTTTTTGTATGAATAACGGCGTTTGGTATGGTTAATTCGATGAGGTTAGCTCGAAATAAATACGAGCTTGAGAGGAGATCAAGCAGTGATTGTTTAGCCTGCAATTCCCCCTCAGAATTCAAGGCTGAGTTTTGAATTTTCATCAACTCATCAAAACTTTCATTTAGATTTTCTGAGCCAGGAAAACTAATTTTCGTAGAGTTAAATATGCGGAGAATCTTCTGGCTTGAGTTGAAGTCTTCGCAGTCAGAAAGTCCGAATTTCGAAATGAATTCATTACTGCAGAATTCCAATGTCATCTTTTTATCGAAGATCACCAGGGGAGTCTTAAGGTACGTTTTCACAAGATTTTCGCACTCCACGTCATGATTGGCTGTTTTAAAAATTTCTTGAACTAATACCAGGCGGTCTTTCTGACGTAAATAAATCAGAAAGTTCATCAATATCAACATACCGATCAATAAGCCAAGCTGCCAGCCGGGATCATGACAATAAAATCTGATTATTACGTACAGATAATTCACAATAAACATCACACACTGCACTCTCCAATCTGAATAGAAGGTTATGAAGGTTCCAATGATGAAAGATATTATGTATCCTATGAAAAATGTCCTCGCTATATCACCTAGATCCAGCTTTTCATTCGCCTCGCTGCCCCAGAAGAATTCGGCCTCAATCACAAATATCGTGGTTAGTAATGCAAGTGTAGTGCTGATTATTTTGAGGACGGGTCGAAATTTTTTTAACTTTTCGTAGAGAATATTGACCACTATGAACAGAAATACCAAACTCCAGCTTAACAATGAACAGACAAGAGCAGGGTTAAGTCTGGAGTCTTGATTATTTCGGTATTGGGCCATTTGGATGGTGAGGCGAATCGAATAGAGACTCATGAATGCTGTAAATAGCTTGAAATTGTAAAATGGAGAGAGAGTTTTGGAGTGGCGTTACCTTCAAATAGTGAGGAAAATTAATGGACAGCTTCTGCTCAGCTTGCAACTGAAATTTAGGATCGAGCTGGTTTGGGTTTGGCTGAGGATTTGACATTAACTTTATATGGATTTTGAAAATCTCACGGTGTTATAAAAAAGGATAAAATCGCACTGATACATCGATTTTCATTAACAATACTAATTGAACGATTGAGAATTGTTCTCAGGATTGAATTCTACCTTTCAAAAAAAAATCTGAGCCTCTGAGGGAAAAATGATTTAATACTCTAAAGCGACCTCGCTTGGTCACCTCTTCATGAATTAACATGGCTTCATGCGCTTGACGCGCGAAAACAGCCTAAAATTGGGTTTCGCTGTGAGGTAAAAGTCGATTAGAGACGATATTACCAAATATTCGAAATAATCATATCAATTCAGCTAATTGAGCAAGGTTAACCGGAAGGGTTGCGTCTGGCTTCGACCCTTGATTTGATTTGTGAAGAAGTGAAGAATTATCGAATGGCATCTTCATCCATCGATTAATTATATGATATATATATTCTCATATTCAAAATAAATGCATGTTTTCACGATGCTAGAGCTAATTCATTGGAATCTTCTTCTCAGGTCCCCGGAACGGAAACAAACGAAGCATTCAAAAAGTATCCACAAATTATATTAATTATCGAGAACTCATAATTCTACTAAAGCGAATAAGCGAATATGATGAAGCTACCTAGTCCAGATCACTAATTTCGGTCTTCATTCTACTGTTGGAGCCTATAATAGAGAATTAACTTAGTCATCTTTTTGATCAAATCCTCTTCTTCTTTAAATGTCCGATAATTCCGTAAAGGTAAACAAAGCGAAATTTTGCATTTGTAAGGCAACGTGAACTAGTTATCTGCATTGCTTGATATATCGTCATATGATCAGCCGGTTTAAGGCTTTTGAGGCAATATGCGAGGAACTGGAAAATGGTGTCCTGCAATCATTCCATGGTTGAATACTCATCAATTGGATTATTCCTCGAATTCGACCGAAGCTGGGAGAATGGTGTTTTATATGAGAGTTTTGATCATGATTGCGGGGAAAATCCAGATTGATATGCTAATCAAATTTCTAATCTATTGAATACTGATAAGTTCTTCATTTCTGAGTTGACCCCGGACCAATGCAAATAAAAGTTCAAAATTTCTCTATGCGCTCACAGTCCATCCATATTTACTCTCGGAAGTCAGGCTTATTGAAAACCGAATCACGTGCAATTTTTTAGTAGTGTTGGTATATTCGGTCAACAGAATATGGGAAGTCACATTGGAAGCCGACCATGTTATTGAGACGAAGAGCGAAGCGATTTCTTCCAAAAGGAAGCGAAGGTATAGAGGTTTCATAAACCTATTTAATTAAATTTTGGCTCAAGGTTGATAAATCTACTGGGAGTTATTTTTTACCTCAACATTAAATAAAAACGTAGCTTTCTATCTGGGTGTTTAGTGGTCGTCTACCTTACTGTTCTCATAAAACACAAACAAATTGGTTAAAATCTTCAACGAGCTGTTGAAATAGCTCTAAAGCCGGAAATGTGGTGTCATCGTCTGAATTAGACTTCAAATTTCAATTAGTTATGCTGTACTATGGGAGAATGTTTATCAGCTTCTCAGGTTCTGCGAAAAAAGCCTCAAGGGCAGAATGGATCTCTACTTTGAATAACTTTAATCTCATTCAAAAAGTGCTATATCTTTCTAGAGGAATAATAAAAGCAAGGGCAATAGCCTGAGTGATGAGTTGTCTTGAGGTTAGAGACGAAGCATCTATTAGTTTACGATTATAATTGCATACAACCATTTGCTGTTGAAAATGGGAATGCTATTTAGATTAAAAAAAAAATCCAGCAAGCATTCATTTCTGCTAAGCTAAAAAATGGTTCTTCATACCGCACCATTGTTGAGATTCTCTCTTTGAGATATTAACCCTGAGGATTCTGAAACTCATTTCGAATAAAAGTCCATTTTTTCAACGATATATAATATAGATCCATAGAAATTCACCTCGCAAAGTCTGATGATTCTCAATATCAACTTTCCACTAGATTTCAAAATCATTATGATGCTGAGGCATTTAATAGCTTTCTTATGTGAATTTTTTTATGAAGCTTGAAATCCTCACAATAAAAACACAACAAACAGATTAAATCTTAATCAATAAGTGCTCAATTCCGCAAAGGAAATTTGCATTTAACAGATGTGCTCGGACTCAAAGCCTGAGTGGGATTTACTACCAGAAGACGACATCAATGAGCAAACATGCATTGCGACTGGCATCGCTTCTCTCGAGCCTAAAATGGATATGTTCACAATGATGCTTCGGAAAACAAAAAGTTATTTCCTAAGCAGCCGGTACCTAATTTGTGACTTTCCACAAGTTGTGGTTGTTGAAAATGAGAGCTTCACTTCTCGAACGCTTCCTTCCTTATTGAATAAGCTTGGTTATACTTCGGCAGTTTACTCAACAAGAACTCAGGCTATTGATGAAATGAACGAATATTGGAGAAATCATGGGATCGATTGCTCTGATTGCAAAGGGATGAGACTGATTATCATAGACTATAATCTCGAGAACTCTGAAACTGGGAAATTTTCGTTACAGCTGAAAAAACTAATTAGTAAAGGAGAGCTACGAGAAGTTCCGCTAATCGCTTGCACAGCCTATCCTGATATAATTTATAGTGAGAGTTTCAAAGAGTCACAGTTTGACGATGTGCTTACAAAACCCATTGGGATGGAGAAGCTTCAAGCCATTGCAACGCAATACTTAGAAGCTGTTTAGAAGCTCCGAAAATCAATTTTCAATCTTGTTCGTAACCCTTCCGTTCACGTCCAGCACTCCAGCAACCGTCAATTTATTGCAGTTGTGAACAACTCGATTTAGTTAATTACGAGCAAACAGCTCAATACCAAGGATTTCTATTGTACGAAGTTTTTGGGTTAGATTTTGTGATGCTTATATGAAAACTGCTTATTAAATTTAGATGACATGTAGCTAGCTCTACGTGTATAGAGATTAATGTAATGATATTATGATCTATCATGTGCATATTGATATATATTGTGATTATTAACTGAGTACCAAAATATCCTAACTAATTAATTCATTCATTAGTCTAAGGGAGCCCAAATGAATAGTTTTTTTGAAAAATGAATCTTTTTTCATAATAGACTTAGCCGACCCTTCGAACAGCTTCTTAATTGCCATAATTTTGGAATTAACTAAATTCCAATTCAACTAAGAAAGCATACTCATACAATAAAAATTACTCCAATGATAAAATCGATAAAAGCTTCCGCCAGGATTTTCTGCATTGTTCAGCGTCGTGTTGCTACGAAATACCGAGTTCAACTCCAAAATTCTATTCACTATGCCAATCCACTTGGTATCTATCCATTAACTTACAATTTTTCTACGAAAAAGCCTGACATCAACAACAACACCGGTATCGATAAAGCTCGGAAGCTGGAATACGATGGAGTCAATCTGCTAAACGAAAACAAAATACAAGAAGCAATCGCATTTTTTGAAAATGCTCTTGGAATCAGGAGTCAGGCAACCAAAGAGGATAATACCGAAATGCCACAGCTATATGACAGCCTATATCACATATTGTCTCAGTCTAGCGAATTAGAGAAGCTGCTCGCTTTGGAGAAACACCGTCTTGAGATAATTTCAAAGCAGTTCGGCGATAACAGCCCTTCCTATGGAAGTTGCTCTAAAAATATTGGTCATGTTCTCAACCTTCTCAAACGATACTCTGAAGCCAAGGATTACCTATCAAAAGCCTCTCAGGTACTCACAGCTACATCCTCGAAGACCTACGAGCATGCAATTGAGCTTGAGGCGCTCTCTGCGGACCTCCTGTTATGTGGACAGTTCAAAGAGGGCCTGAGCGTAAGCCTTCAAGCTTGTCAAATTTTTAATGAGTTAGAGAAAACTCAGCCAGAAAAATTCCCTGCTGCCAACGCTGCAAATGCGTTCTTAAACCTAAGCATAAGTTTACACTCCTTAAAGGAATTTGCCCAAGCCAAGGAGGCTGCTCAGCTCTCAGTGCAGTACTTCAAGCGGTTGAGTTATAGCCATGAGGATTATCCAGGCGCTTTATTGAAGTTAGGTCAGGCGTGTGTAACTTCAAATGACATTGATGCTGCTGAAAGTCATTTAAATAACGCCTTAGAGTTGCTGGTCGCAAGGAAGGATCCGAGACCAATCGACAAAGTGAGAATAGCTGAAACTTTGGATTTGCTAGGAAGAGTTTATTTCCTCAAAGCTGAGTATGAAAAGGCTCTTGGATATCAAAAGAGAGGCTTTGGCATGCTACGGCAGATTTATGGAGATGATGAATTTTTTGTGATTGTTTCTCAATTCTATATTGGGAAAAATTATTTGATGCTCGAAAGGTATCCCGAAGCGTTAGCTGTTTATGAAAAGGTTTTATCAGATCTGTTACGGCTCAAGATCAAAGATGGAGAGGTCGTGAATGTATACTGCGATATGGGAACTGCTTTGTATCATTTAGGCAGAAACAAGGAGGCTTTAGAGAAACTGATTGAGGGAATGAATATCTCTAATGAGGTGGGAGGAATAGATCAGTCTCAGTTAGCCAGACTCATGTATCATACGGGGGCTGTGTATGGAGCATTAGAGCAACATGAAAACGCAGTTAATTATCTGAGGTCTGCGCTCCCAATCATCAAGGAGATTTTTGGATCTGATAATGAGCTGACAAAGGCGTGCAGAACAGAACTCAGAAAATATCGAAAATTGGTCAATGAAGCGAATAATCAGAACCAACAACAATAAACTATGTGGTCCTTGGATCGCTCTAAGATATGAAGGAGAAATTTAATCTTTCGTATCGTAAGACGGCACCAAAACAATAAATGATTGTAGTCTATAAAAGTAATAAAAAATCAAATTATTTAGGTGTGAAACAATATTGATTCTTCTATGTTCGGTTATCTCAGTAACTAAACTTTCAGGACCGTGAAGTATATGCTCGACAATCAAAGCAGATTTCTGTGAAAAAGCATTAGCATCGGATCTCAAAAATTATGTGTTTCTCATTTTCAACTCTCTTGAATTATTTCGCTCTGATTGATATGATCATCAGAATTTCTGAAAACCTATGCCAGTTGGTAGTCGCTGAAAAACTGCTTTGTAGCCAACTAACTTTTGAAACCCAAATACCTTTTAATCTGAAGAGAAAAAGACCATAATTATTATATATTTCATGAGGAAACAATGTTATTGATTTTGACTTCAACATACAGACTAAATCAACTAAAATAAACTAAATTATCGTAAAAACACTAAAAAATATCATATTTAACATTGTTAAGAGAAAACAAGCGATCTATTCAAACTTTTTTCAATATTGTTTCTAATTGCTACAGACTTTCCTTTTGCTGGAGTCATTGACTTTTGCTGCTTTGCGACTGATCCTTGTTGAGTCGGCTTGATAGAACGAATCAAATCAATCGATTGGTTAACCGAAGAATTTTTGCTTGTCAACGAGGCTTTTCTATAATTCGTTAAATTTGGCATTGGAATACTAAATTTATTCTCCTGCCTTGTCACCGCTTTTTCTTCTTCGTGATATGTTGCACAATGAGTGTGCCAACTGTCTTGGGTAGCTCGATCAGGTGTCAGGCTGTTTCCGGAATCTTTGAACGATGTTACTCCTGACTTGGTCACTTTAGACAACAGAGTATTGAAGTTTTCAAAAGTGAAATTCTTCTTAGCCGGGTAAGGCGAAGATTTCCTTGGGTGCTCTTCGCCTTCTCTCAAACTTATTTCTTTGCTGGTCATTTTTGGATCGTTTCGCTGTAAACTTATTTTCGAACCATGCAATATGCGCATCTTGAACGAACTATCCATCTTTCCGCTCGTCTTGGAATTAGAGTTTTGAATGTATTGTTTGATTTTGCTATTCACATTCTGGATAGTAGGAGATTTTTTATAAATAAACTTGCTATTGTTTATCTTTTGCATAATCGGTGAGATGGTAGAAGATTCGTATTGGATTACCTCTGCTCTTGACTCTAATTCTTGAATTTTCTTAGCGCTCTCTGAGAAGGATTTTCTTCTATCTAAATCTTTCATCATTCGTTCTATAAAAGAATTCGAATTTGAGCCTTCTCCTTTCTGACCCTCTGAGAATCAATCCAGATAAATAGATTAGTCATGAAATCTTAGGAAAAATTCAACCTGTGTAAGAAGGAGGAATGAAAAATGATTTATTGGTTCCATTTAAATACTTCTTTGATGCACTTTCATTCAGGCCGGATGTCGACAAGAGTGAAAATTCCAAAGAACCCCTCTTTTCAGTTTGACTAAACGTTGATATATTCCCATTGCTGCGCGATTTTCCAAGATGTTTTTTTCTTGATGGTGTCATCGTGGGTTTATTAAAATTTTGCTTTTCCTTGACGAAACTCCTGGGAATTTAGGTTAGTTATATCTTTCAACTAATTCTACTACTTTTCGTTTTTTGATGCACTATTATGAAGTCCATTTCTCGAAGAGTTTGTCCTTTTAATCGGTTGATACCTTTTTGCAAAGAATATTAGCAGCCTCTTCGAAGAAAACGTTTACTCTTCATAAGGAAAACTGCCTTGTGTTTCATTAACTTCTGGGATTTCAAATGCCTTCTCACTTTGTTTCCGTTGCTTTCCAAAAGAATTATAACTTCTGCTGAAATCGGCAGATTTATTCAACTTTTCTCGAGTTTCATCATGTGAGTTATCAAGGTCTGTAACTAATTCAGTATGAGAAAATTGCACTGGCATCGGAGCCTCTCTTTGTGTAGGCTCTACAAAATCAGCAGGGGTCGAAAATTCTGAAATTGTTGGCTGAAAACTAGCTTCATCAGTGCCAGAATGCAAATAATATGAATGCGGAGTTATCGCTCTAGCATTATTTGATGTCTGATTCCCAAATTTTGTGCTATGTTGAGGACGGTTCTTAATTTTGCTGCCGGAAGGAGAATCACCAAATTTTTTTGGTTGGTTATATTCTCCATTTGATTTTGAAAGGAAAGACTTTGAGTGAGATGGTGAAGGCTGCTTTGGTGAACCAAATTGTTTCAATTGAGGTGGCTTAGCCGCTGAAAATTTTATACTCGTGTCTGGCGATAGATTTTGATGTTCCTTCGAGGATTGAAGGTAATCAGTGACCTGGATTGGTGTTGAACTTCTAGAAGGAAAATTAGGATCATCTGAGAGGAGCTTGCTCATCATTTCCGCAGATTTTTGAGAGTTCTTAAGGCAGTTTTCAATCTGGTCTGCCAAAGCTTTTAACCGATCTTGTTTTTGAACATTTTGATTGGTTTCAGTGAGTACCTTTCTTTCAGAACCAGAGTAAGAATTTCTGCTCTCAGTTATTGCTTTCGAGTCTGTAAGGGTCTTATTTCTGACAAAGGAACTGTTTCTTTGGTGATTCATGGGAGTCAGATTCTTTGGATCGCTGATGGTTGAAAATGACTGATTTTGAGAGTTTATTTTTTCTTTGAATGGGTTGGAGAAGCTTCTCCTTTCTCTGTGAAACATAGAATTAAAAGGAATGGCTTTAAAATTTTGCAGGTACTTCGAGGTGCTATTAGTTGGGTGAATCAATCTGGCTTGGATGTTGTTGTTCATAATTAGCAGACTAACGTTCAAATAAAATAAAGATTTATTGATTAGTTTGTACCGATTACAATCACTCATTTGCGTTGGTTATTGTGTCCGGGAAAAACTTTCTAATTGAAAAGGTCATCGAAATCTAGTCGCTAGACAACATTCAAATGGAACGAATTTCAAACGAATTATAGAACCTGAATTCAAGGTAGATATTGCTCAACTTGCAAGTAATGTAACACGTTGCTGGTTGCTCTATCACGGAAAAGCCTTCGATAATTTAATGTTATAGAAGTATCAAGATAAGACTTTAGTGATTGCTTTCTTAATGAGCGAAAATGATCCCACCATGCACACACGTCAGCCTTAGGGCAAAAATTGCTTGCGATGGGATAACACATCAGAGCTCCTTCTTCAAATGAAGAGCCATTCTGCCCATCAATTAGCAACAATATTTAGATACAAAATTTTGAACAACTGTACATTCAATTCAATAACTGAAAGAATCAAACAAAAGTAACATCGTTACACTCACCTCATGAATATTTTTATATATTATTCAACTGATTTTGAAATCAGAGTTTTACTCCTGATGTGTTAATTAAAACTTTTTCAGACTGAATTCCTCCAGAGAAATCTACACCAACGAATATCAATCATCCAAGTCGAACAAAAAGTACAATAAACGCGACTACCTCAGGCCATGATAAGAGCAGTACCACATCAAAAAGAAAGCATCTGGTTCCAACCATTAACAACATCTAAAAATTAACTTTGATTATTGACTTTAAGGAAGCTGCCTTGTGCTCTATAATCAAAACAAGAAAAAGAGAAGCTACAATAAACCTAAAAGAGTTTGCTTAAGTTCCAGCAAGAACTTTTCATGCTCGCTGGTAGCGACATGGTTTTGTAGAATTGCACATCATTTCATCATCTTAATAGCTAGCCAGCTAAAGACTGAGTTGGAGAATCATAGTCTTGAGCAGCACAGCAAACAATCAAAGCGCTGTCCAACATCCCTATCAGATTTATGATGTTCTAATTATAGAACTATATAGCCTTAGGAGAACCTTCAAAGATGAGATATACTCACAACTCAGCAACCTCTGGCTGCCTATCTGAAATTTGGACCCCGTCTCTCAGCCAAGCGTCAGAGATATTTGGATTTAAAACCATGAGAAATTTAAACCGATGGCAAGTTTCGGTCGAAAAAACAATCTATCTGACTTTTTTCAGAAGCCCTGCAACGTTTTCGAGTTGAACCTCCTCCCAGGTGCGCCGACTCAAGCATCATGTTTTTGGTTCCAACTCGACTCATTGAAAAATCAGATTACATCATAGTACTTAAATTTACAATTATCATTTGTAATCATTGCGTCATCTGAAATTTCTTAAAAATGTTTTGCGTCATACAAAACAAATTAATCCACGCTATTTATATGCCGAGACTCGAACAACTCCTAAATTCAAATAGGTTCTTGCCTCTAAGGCGGCAAATGATGTAATTGCGACCACGTGCCGATTTCAGAGTACAGATATTGGTTATTTCTCCAAGAATCATAAATGGAAAATTCCTAAATTAGAATTAAAATCTCTCTATATTAACAGTTTCATGATTCACCCACCAATATTTAAATTCAGACGATAATCGAAAAGAATTATCGGTTTAAAAATATATTTCGCTATGGTAGCCTTCTTGATTGATTACGCTACTGATTATTTTGCTGAGAAGACCTTCTTCCAGCTCTTCTGGCGATTCGCCCTCACCGCAATCGTGCTCTTTTCTCTCAGGTTCCTTCGCCAAGTCTTCTTCGTTCCTATCGATTATGCTTGGGAAGACAAAGCCATGAAAAACGAAGCTGTGTTGAACAAACACAGAATGGCCCTGAAAAAGAATAAGAAAACCGGATCGCTTCCTCCTTTCCCTAACGGCTGGTATCCTCTCATTGCCTCACGCGAGTTGAAACCTGGTGATGTCAGATACGTCTCAGCTCTCGGAAAAGAGTGGGCTGTGTTCAGAACTCAATCAGGCAAAGCCGCCGTCGTCGGAGCATATTGCCCACATTTAGGCGCTGATCTCAGTCAAGGAACAGTCATTGGAGAAGACTTGTCTTGCCCATTCCATGCTTTCCAATTCAACGGCAAAGGAGAGTGCACGAAAATTCCATACCAAGACAATATCCCCTCTGCTATGAAATGCAGCGATGTCCCTCACATGGTTGAGAGAAACGGATCAATCCTTGTCTGGCACGACGTTGATGGCAAGGATCCAGACTGGCAGGTCCCTGAAATTCCTGAAATTATAGACAAGAAATTCAAATACGGTGGAAGAACTCGCCATATCGTCCACACTCATCTCCAGGAAATCCATGAGAATGGAGCTGATGTAGCTCACCTTCCTGTTGTTCATTGGAGAACAATTCTCCAATGGAGACCTCTCTGGCATCAATGGGGTATTAAATGGGAGCCACATCCAACACTGAAGTGGAAAACCAATTTCCAAGTCAGCGAGATCATGAAACTTAGGGACTGGACAATTCCTTTCACGAGATTCGATGTCGAAGGCCACCATATCGGACCTGGATTTGTGCATTTCAAAATGCAAAGCATTCTTGGACCAATTGTCGTTGTCCATAACCTCCTCCCAATAGAAGGATTCCTCCAGCAATCTGCCTATGAAATGTGGATCCCAACATATATGCCAATTTGGTTTGCGAAAATCGTGCTCCGTGCCTGGGCCAACCAGTATGAAAGAGATATCGTGATTTGGAATCAAAAGGTATATCTCCCTGCTCCCCAGATCATTAAGAATGATGGACCAATCGTCCAATACAGAAGATGGTTTAAGCAGTTCTACAGCGAGAAAGGAACCAAGCAGAAAGTTGATTTCACAAATCCTGACTTCTTCTAGAATACAACTTGACGTTGGTTTGAAAAGCAAATGTAGGAAATTTTTTCATTTAGCTACATTTGTTTCCAATCTTAATTCTTTAACCTGAACCACTGAACCAGAAAAATGAGGATATATTTAAAAACCTGACACGCAACAGAGTAGCATTTGATAAAAAGTTCTGAGATGAATATTTGTTTTGGAGATAAGAATTTGCATGAAACATAACAAATGTTTTAGATTTTAATTCAGGACTTCGTATCGGGCCTTCTGAGTTATTACGTTGAGGAGCTTATTGAATTACAGCTGTAATACTCGGCTCTTCCTACTTTCTTTCTCTCATGTTCAAAAGATGGTCCTTATGTGTGAGAAAAAAAGCTTTCACTCAGTTCTCTTTTGTATTTTTATTTAAGAGCATAGAGAGCCTGATTCAAAAGGTTCCTGCAATCACATTTGTTGTATATCGTGAGGATAGTAATATCTGAGCCTGCGGTTTTTGCAATTTCAGGCAAAGGTGGTTAATCCGGTTGTTTAAACTCAAAATTTGCTGAATTAACATTAACAGCTATAAAATTAATTAGACAGGTTTAATTGCTGAAAAGGTTTGTATCAAGAATATTGATTAATTACTTCTCCGATTCATTTTCTGTTAGGTTTCTCTTTTATTGCTATTAGTCACTGAATGTCACTGCATCATTAGCATTCGTGGTATACTTGATAAAAAAACTTGGAACTCCAAAATCAAAACTACCTGCTTGAAAAAAACTTTTTCACTTCAATAGCAAAGAATAAATATTATAAAAGTGAAGTATATCTCTCATATCTTAATATTTTTGTCTTTTCAATTTGTTTTTCTTGCTCTGAATATTTGAAAACAGCTTCAATTGCTTTATATTCGTCGAAACTCAAGCCAGCCTCAATAGAGGCGGCGAACAGGATCTGATTTCCTGTCGATTACGGTTAGCGATGCTGACGCTGTGTAACGTCTGGGTAGCACGATGTTGTCAAGGCTACCTTGTTTAGTTGCTTCCATCGACATCAATAACTCATCGTTTGTGCGGCATGTATATTTCATTTCAAGAACATTGCCAATAGGCTTATCTTCCATATTAATCGACCAATGAGTATCATCGGTCGAGACTGATCCGCTTTCTGTATCGAGATAATCCAGACTACCAACAACAGTTGGCATTGACTTTCTGTTCGAAACACTTGGTACTAGCGCAGTTGTTGACCGAGGAGCCTTTCGAATGCTTTGTTTCTTCATCTCTTTGGGCTTCTTCTTAGAATCCTGTACTTCAGAGACGATGATAGTAGGCTTAGCTGTAGTCTGAGATTTTTCAGAAAAAGATGTCCTATTAGGTTTCTGAGTTTCAGAAACAGAATTATACAGGAAATTTCTCCTGTTTATGAGCATTTGCTCGAAATTTTTTTCAATCTCAGTCGGCTTGGGAGGATGAGCTTTCAAATCCTCTAAAACCCACATACAGCTTTGGCTGTATTTCTCTGCGAGATCATATATCGTTTCTCCTTGTCGATTCTTTAATTTTACATTGATATATAGATCCTTCAGCGCGTACAATGATTCAGGTGAATTCTTTATAATGCAAAGCATTGCAGGCGTGTTTCCCTGAGAATCTTGGATATTGGCAAAGGATTTCCTCTTCAAAGGCAGGTGTTCTTGGATCCATTCTGCGAATAAAATCAACACAGCAGTAGCCTTATTAAGGGCTGCCACGTGCAAGCACGTCTGTCCTTTCAAAAATTCGCCCAAGGTATCACCAGGCTGCATGCCAGATTCTAACAATTTTTTCACGATAGAAACTTTATTTTTCCTGATGGCGTCGTACATTTCGTTTTTCAATTGAGAATCAACGATCTTTGGTTTGTTTGGGCAAGAATAGTCTCTTATCAATTTATGAGATAGGTGATTTAAGCCTTTTGTTGTGTCTCGGTTTGCTGAAGAGCCGCGCTTTCTGATGATACGGCGTTTGCTGAGCATTGTGGGCTTTTTGTCGGGAGAAAAATGTGTAATTAAAATCGTCGTTTCAGAGCGGTCAGCTCTTATTAAAACCAGTGCATCCTCTTTGGAAGGTTTCGAGGCTGATACCTAGGAGACATTCATTCAGTGAGATTCAGTAATCAAAGAAAATAAATTTTAGTTACAAAGAGATGCTACAAAGCTCTCTTCTGTCGGATTGGTTTGCTGGGTGAGAAATTGTAAAAGAGCAAGAGAACTGAAACTATCATGCTGTTTTCTCTCACCAAAAAAGCACTCGCCCGCTAGCAATGTACAAGGCGTACTGTTTTTTTATTATTTCTGTTTGACCAGATAATTGTTAATTTGTTAATCATGATTGTGCTTCAAAAAAAAACAACGCTCAAAAAACATGCTTAATTGCAATCAGAAAAAAAAAATAAATTGGCACTTCTTCAGGCCATAAGGCTTGGAGAAAGATATTGACATAACGAGAAATGTGATGATTGACTGTTTAAAATATATTTTTTTGATGCAAAGAAGCTACAACATGATTTAGCAAATGTGCTTATAATCGCTAAGTCCCTTAATAGGGTGTGATTATGGTTGTGTTGTTTCGGCTCTTTGTAGAGACCATTCCCATATCCTGGGAAAAAACTTTCATTCCCAAAAGCAATTGTGGATTGAGCAAAAGTCTTGAAAGTATAAGCTAGCCGACTTTATTGCTATATTTCTTTAAAAATGACGATACGATATTTGTCTTCAAGCCTTAACACTTAGAGTTTGCAAAACCGCTTTGTCTCATGCTGAGGGTAAATTGCAACCTCAGGTCGGACTTTATTTTTGAAGCTTAAATTCATACTAGCTGGAGAAAAGCCTCGAAGCCTTCGATTGTCTATTATTCAAGGTCTAAGATGTGCCGTGCATTTCTGTTATGAAACCAAATAAAAGAAGGTCTTTCTTTTGAAATGGCTTGAGTTTGAACCTTTAGAGAATACAAATTCTTGCTGACCTCATCATGATTTTTTCCCCTCTCCTTGTTTAAGCAGTAAAAATGTATCAACAATTGGAATCTAATTACCTGATCTGAAGTGTTTTTTCACATTTGCAATTTCAAATTTATAATAATTTAATATGAATTAAAATGTAATGTACGAAAATCAAAAGCTCTTTTCGCATATTTGAAACCTTAGCCCAAGTGGTAAGTAATGAGATGATTATGTATGTGGTAAAACGATGAAATCTCTTGATTTATCAATAGAAATTCTAAATGAAAGAATGAATTACAAAAGTTAACAAAGCTCTGCAAAATTCCTTATGTTTAACATCAAAGCGAAATATTTGCAAAATAATACCATATTTAAATGAAATAAATGAGAGTTACAAATTGGAAGGAATAGCAATGACTCGCACTTACTATTTTGAATTAAAAAGTTTTATAGTGTAATACTTTCTATTTTCGGATATTTGGAATAAAAAAGTCTCTTTGCTCTTGATCTTCCTTTATTGGTTCGCGTCTAATTCAATATAGTAATGAAAATGAGGATAGATTCTCTCTTTTTTTAATGAAACCCGTGACTTCAATTACTATGCGCGAGTATTCTACTATCATTAAGTTAACACAAATCCCATTAATCACATAGTGTTTGGTAGGAAGTGAATTGCATCAAGTCATTAGATTACTCAGCTTAGGAATCTCAGTGTTGATCTGCCTGCATGTACTGCCGGCAGTGTATATGAGGAAAGTTTCTGAGGAATCAACGGTGAAGCTTTCCATGACAGCAAGCAATTCCTAACGGTTCTATAATTCTCACATTAAGATAAGAAGTTCAACAAAAATCTCCATGATTCTGCATGATGAAAAACCCTGAGAAAAATATATGTCATTCAAAATTCTCTGCATCTTCATATTCATGTTAAGCTTCTCAGGATACATTGATCTCGTTTTCCTTTAGATTGCTAAGCATTTTTTCTTATCTAAACGAACTAAGAGTTATCTTTCTCAATTTATAGCTAGTACTTTTGAGATAATTTTATCCCAAAAAAAGCAAAAGGTCCTATAACTCGACGATATGAGCTCAACATTAAAAAAGGTAAGAAGACCTGATTATAACGATTCTATGGAAATATTGAAATTTCCAATAAGAAATAACACAAAGAAAACAAAGTGGAAAGACCACCAAGTTTTATGAAAAACCGTAGTCGAAGATTTATTAACGACCATAAAAAACGTAAGTTTACATATGAATATTGTGTGCGCAGTGGATCTTCTGATCATGGTATCTAGCGTCAACCTTCTCAATTTGAAGGGTTGAGTGATAAATACCGTGCTTTCTTGCATAAGAAGTAGCTTTCTTCAGCGTCTTCTGAGGATTGCTGGATGTCATGTGAGCAGACATGGCAGTTTTTCCAACGCTGATAGACCAAATGTGAAGGTCATGAACATCAACAACTCCTGGAAGAGCAGCGAGACCTTCTTCAAATTTATCCTGATCGATTTCTTCTGGTGCTCCTTCCATTAGAGTTCTAATGCATTCACGAGCAACGCCGGTTGTGGTAAAAATAACAAGGATAGAAAATAGGAAAGTGCAGATCGGATCAGCGATGTGCCATTCAGGTTTGTACCAAATAACGGCGCCAGCAATTATGACACCAATACTTTGGATAACGTCACCGATAATATGAATCATGGCAGCTTGGACGTTGAGGTTAGAGTGGTCATGGCCGTGATGTCCATGACTGTGCCCATGATGGCTGTGACCGTGACTGTGGTCATGGTGATGATGGTCGTGGTCGTGCTTGTGGCTGTGCTTCTTAGTTTTCTTGGCTGGTTTTTCGATGAGGGAAGTCGCTTCAGTTGATTCATCCTAAGAAAAGTTGAGTTAAATTACAGGCGAAAATGTTGTGTATACCTCTTCGTGAACACGTTCTTTCACGTGGTCATGATGTTCGTGCTTGTGATCATGGTCGTGATGATGATCGTGGTCATGATCATGATCATGCTTATGTTCGTGATCGTGTTTATGTTCTTCGTGATCGTGGTCATGTTCGTGATCGTGTTTATGTTCGTGATTGTGGTCGTGATCGTGGTCATGATCATGCTTATGCTCGTGGTCATGATCATGTTCGTGCTTATGTTCGTGGTCATGCTCATGATCGTGCTTGTGATCGTGATCGTGATCGTGATCGTGATCGTGATCGTGATCGTGATCGTGATCGTGATCGTGTTCATGTTCATGTTCATGTTTATGTTCATGATTGTGCTTCTCCTCATGTCGATTGACCATTGAAGAAGCTGCAGTAGTTCGAGCTGACTCGTGGCTGTGCTTATGCTCGTGCTTGTGATTGTGGTCATGTTTATGCTCGTTCTTATGATCGTGAGAATGACCATGAGAATGGCCACATGAATGTCCATGAGAACCTGAATGCAGGACTTGCATCATGACCAAATTGCAGCCAAGACCCAAGCAAGCAACACCAAACATGATTTTTCCATCAACTGGTTCAGGATTAATCACTCTGTTGATTGCTTCGTATACCAACCAAATTGTCAGTATCCAAATAATCATAATACTTGTCAAAGCTCCAATGACCTCAGCTCGAGCGTAACCATAAGACAAAACCTTTGTCGCTGGTCTTCTAGCGATGAGTAGTGAGATAATTGAGAGCGCAAAGCCAGAGAAATCAGAGAACAGATGCGCTGCGTCTGTCAAGATTGCAAGCGAATGAGCGATTATTCCTCCGAAAATTTCGAGGCCCATGAAAAGAACGCAGACAATTGATACCCAAATCAACTTCTTCATCGCAGTCTTGGAAGCTCGCTCGTTTTCATCGATTATGGCTTGTACGTTATAAAGGTTAATGTCTTCAACTGATCCTGCATCCGAAAGCAGGGAGCGTTTTTCATCGCAGATGGTTGATTCAACTTTCTCGTTGATAATAATTTTCGTATCCATAGTGAGGTCTTGATTTGCTCTGAAGTAATGCAAAAATTTATTTAATATAACAACTGTTGACCCTGAATAAATAGGCGATGTTCATACTCGTGAAGAAAGTCGTTTGCAAACGTTTTATTACAAAACAAAATCATTTCGTTTGAATGAAAATCGGAGAAACGGATTAAAATTTTCAGAGCCTAAGAATAAGATAGAAAAGGAGTTTCTGATCTGACTTTGAAGACCGCAACATAGAGTATCCACAGTGAGATGGTGCTTTGGTTCGAATTTGCGAGTTTGGAAGCGTAATGGCTGGTTTGGGACTGTTTGGGCTTTTTCAAAACTTTATTTTTGAAACACTTAATAACGGTTTTCAATGCCTTCTCAATAAAAATAACGTATAAATAAAGTTATTGAAGAAGCCAGCGCAATGCGTTTTTTTACATTTTTTTTGACGAAATCTGTCGCTTACTCTCGTTAGCTGTAGCGTTAGTGAATAGCCCAATGCTAAAGAAAAACATGTTCCGATTTAAATAGAATTCTTGGAGCTGATCAGCTCATTTGAGACAAATGCCTGGTCGTTCACTCGACAACAATTATGTATGCGATAAATGCCGCATATTGTAGAAAAAAATATCAAAAGGAGACTTAGATCTTCTAAGAGGTTTCTCAAAAAGAACCTTTTCCTGCTTATCACTCAGAATTAGAGATCAACGAAAATAGCGCTATTTACGTTTTATCAATTAGTCTATAGGTTTCAGTCAATTAACTTTTGAAAAAAGCGCCCAACCCAATGATAGAAGACACGAGAAATATCAGAACTCTTCTTCTGAGAAGTTTTGTAAAACGGAACCAGTTTTCCTTCACTAATCAACACTAATCAAATAATGGCACAAAATACACATGAATTAAATCTGTTAGCGAGTAATTCAGAGTGCTAAGGCATTAGAATCGACAGCTTGTTGCTAATATGAAGCGGCCTGCAGTGGCAGAGATCGAAATGGCAGTTCATTAGGCGAGGCAAAGGAAGACAACGCTCGAAAAGAGCTGAGAAACTAAAATTTTGTTGAGCAGATGATTAAATAAATAATTGCTTAAACTGTTTTGAGGATTCCGTTACATAGAAAATCTGACAACAATTTTAAGACTTTTTAGGTTTGCTTCACGTTATCAAAGTCAGAGGCTATTAGCACTCGTTGTTCCTAAAGATTCCACGCGCTTTACATACTTAGGTCTCATCTTGCATGCATTTGTCAGAAATAAACGCAATTCGAAGCAAGAAGTTGGTGAGCTTTCAGAAACAACTCGAAGTTTGAATAGCCCAAAACCGTTTTAAATCTGTAAAGGCACTCCTAAGATTTAAATTGAGAGAGGAATTTTTAATTGGTCTCTTTTGTAATTTAATTTCCTTCAGGAGTTTCAACACGATTCTCATCATTTTGAGCCGAGCTCGGCTACAAGAGACTTAATGGGATAAATTGTCGATATTTCGAAGATCGTATGAGTTAACTTTGATATTTCGCTATAGTCCAGTCTATATCAAAGAGCATTTCCATGAAAAAAATATATGCCAAAGGGAAAAGGGAGGATTGCTCATTAATGTATGATTCATTAGAGCACTGATTCGAAGAACTCATGCACCAATAGTTATTTTTCGCGAATTTGAGAAGAAAATTGTTAATTATTTTCCTTATACAATAGCTATGAAATCAAAAACAGCGGCTCAATTTGTGTTTCTTCATATTTTTGAGAATTCGGAGCGATAATAAGAATGATGATGACTGAGGAGCGGTAAAGCAGCATAATTATAAGTTATTAATCAGAAACTGCAAAAATATTAAGTAAGACCTAATGAGACAAAGCCAAGTCACTAAGTGAGTAATTGAACTCAACCTCAGTTGAAAGGATCTTGAACCCATTCTCATGCAAAACTACCTCACCTTATTCATAAGCAATTTTATATTTTATCATTCCTCGTACATTATTAAAACAAAGAGTTATTTTTTCATGAATTTGAGTTTTTCATATTTACGGAATCAATTGAGAAGAGAGATGAAATATCTACTTTCTTACCAGATTTTCATAAAGCTAACATAGAAAGCATCAAAATTGTAATAAGCCGATTAACAAATAAAAGACATTGATTTTTCAAAGGCAACCTCGTGCCGAAAGATTGCTTTTTGAATTCAGCATTCATACATATCTTTGCTGTCTCAAGGCGTTGATTTCTCTGTTTTTCTCACTTAAGCTTGCGTTAAGTCGTTCGTTTTCTACAATCACCGTCCGCAGCTTGTCCTGAAGCTCTTTAACCATACTTCTTTCTATATCAGCATCAAAGCTCTTTTTCAGAGAGTTCTGATCTCGCAATGGACTCTCACCAATGACAAATGATGACCTCCGACTAGCCACATTTCCCAATTTCATTCTATTTTCAAGGTCCTTTATTTTCATTCGTGACTCTTCTAGCGCACTCGTTTTCTCCTGCAGAATTTGATAAACACGTTCATTTTCCTGTGCCAGTAATCTCAACTTATCTTGTGGTTCTTCAGCTTTCAGCTTCGCTTGCCGTTCGTTTTCAAGCACAAGGAGTGAAATGCTTGCTTTTAGGTCTGGGATGCCTGCATTGGCTTCTTCTAGACGCTTGATAGTCTTTTTCAGTTCGTCTTGTTCTTTCAGCTTATCGTCAGTGATTTTTTTGTACATTTCAAGGTCGTTCTTCAGAACCTCTATCTGAGCATCCTTCTGATTTAATAAAGAGTGTAATTGCTGAATTTCAACGCCTTGAGTAGCATCATGCCTTTCGATTCCCGCTAAAGATTCTCTCAATTTCGAATTTTCTTGCAGTAGAGTTTCAATTCTTTCCTCATACCCCTTTATGAGATCCATTTTCTTCTCATTATGCAATTTCTCGAGTCGAAGCTGTTCCAGCTGTGTGTACAAATGTTTATTTTCACTGCTAAGCCTGTTTGCGGTCTCTTCAAATTTATCTGCGTTTTCGACCTTTTCTTCAAGGAATCTCACCCGACTAGCAAGCTCTTGAATGCTATTAACTTTTTTACCGATCATATCATTTAAATTCTCATTTTCCTCAACTATTGCTTGGAGTTTGCCCTTTATATTTTCTAATTGAACAATCTTCTCCTCATTCTCTGAATTTTTTTTTATGTAATCAGCTATTACTTCGTCTCTCGACTGTGCGTAGTTTATGAGTCTCTGATTCTCTTTAGTGAGATTTTCCAATTCCATTTGACTGGACGCGAGCTTGGATTTTAGTTCTGTGACTTGGCTGATTTCTCTTTCAAAATCATGTATTTTGGTATTTAATCTGCCGTTGTCGCTCGCAAGACCAAGATTTTTCTGCTTCAGAGCCTCGAGTTCTGCAAGCGTTTGATGATATTGGTGCTCGAGTCTAGCAGCTGATAATTTACAATTTTCAAGTTCTTGATTCTTCTCCATCAATATTTGGATATCTTGCTTATTTCCTTTCATCAGTTGCTTAACATGCTCATTTTCCTTGTTGAGCGTCGCATTTGCTCTCTCAAGAGCCCAGTATTTGTCTTGCCAAGCGCTTAGCTCTTGATATTTTTCAGAAATAGCTCGATTAAGTCTCTCGGCCTCTGCGACAAGGCTCTCTACCTGAGTTTCTAATCCAGTTTTTCCAAGTAACTCTTGTTCTGCCTTGGTCGCACGCGTTTGGAATTCCTCAAGCTGGAACATTTTTTCGTTAAGCAACACATTAAGCCTCTGGATTTCCTCAGCAAGGATGTTGTTGTTTTGCTCAGTTCTGACTTTCTCAACGCTCTCTTCCTTCAGTTGAATATTTTGATCATGCAATGATTCTATTTCTTTATTTAATAGCTCAATGTGGTTTTTCATTTGCTCAAAGTCTTTTTGAAGTTTCGAATGGCGCAGTTCCAGATCTTTGGCAGCCAAGGCGTGTTTATCAGAGTCAATCGCTCTTTCTTGCCAAAGCTGAAGTTGATGCTGAAGCTCGGTGACCGTTGCTTTGAGTTTGGCATTCTCGTTGGAAATAGAAAGTTGATTAGTGATTATTTTATGCAGCTCTGATTTGCTCTCAGTCAATTCCTGAGTTTTTTGAATTAATAACGAATCCAGTTCATCAACACGGTAGTTGAGGGCTTCAATAGTTTTTCCTGCATCATGAGCTGAGTGTACATCACCTTGCATGGCGATGAGCTGGGAGCGTAAAATTGTCGCTGTTTCTGCATGAGTCGCTGCAATTTTCTGCAGTTTTTCATTCTCAGACAATAGAAATGAAATTTTCTGTTGAAGTTCTGGTGCAGTGGCGTCTTTTTGTTGGGCCAGTTCCAGCTCTTTCACGAGATTATCGTTGATGATGTGCAAGTTTTGATTTTCTAAAAGCAAGGCTTTAATTTTTTCTTCCATTGTTTCAGGGGAGTTAATGCTGCTTGTTAAGGCTTGCTTCCTTAGGTGTTCAACTTCTTGTTGCAACGTATAACAGACGTTGTTGAGACGTTCAATTTCAATAAACAGGAGTATCCGTTCAATGGAGCTATCTTTTGAAGGCTCTTGTAAAGTTGAGAACCCAGGAGAGGACATGAGAGCAGCCTGAAGGTCGTAACGGGCGTAATATAATTTATCTGGTGATGCAGCAGGTGAAAATTTCTGAGGATTCGTCATTTTAACTGTGTAAATTTATTGGTTACAGATTCGTTAATTATTTATTGTAAAAAAGAAGAGACACTTCCTTAAAACCGCCAAAGTAATTCTGGATTTAGATACTCTTTTATATCTCGCTAAGCCAGCTTCGTTAAATCAAAAATGAAGTTGAAGGACGTTTTCGGTAATTCTTGAAGCAGAGAGGGCCAAATTCTCGAGTAAAAGAATATCGGATTATTTTTATAAGAGGGAAGAATAAAACCAATGGAAGGCTCACAGAATTGAGATGAATATTTCTCTTTGTTGCTTGTTATTAAGATTTTACAATGTGATTAGTTTTGTTACTTGAGGAATAACAGAAGCGAATCTCTATCAAATAGTTGTTAATGGAATTTTGATTTCTGGTAAAATTAACTCGATGTTTTCTTAAATTGATTTTTCTCTTAACAAGGTTAATTCTTATACAAGGGTTAATACTGGATCAGATAAATAGATAAACTTTTTCTTCATTCTTTTTTATCTATGTCTGCTGAAGAGTTTTTATATTACCACGACGCTTTTATCTCTCTCAATACCTTTCTACTTATTTTATTCTTCTCAGCGAATCAGCTTCTTATTCAGTTGACTCTAAAACTTTTTTTCCCGTTTGCCTAAAACCTCAGACCTGTACCTATTTATACGACAATAACTCGTATGATTTCTCATTACAGAAATTTGTAAAATACGGTTGATTTCAAAATTCTACCGCTACTCGAGTTCATTCATTGTTTTAAGGGTAGAAATTTAAAATATCAAAAAAATTTTTATTAATCGTAACCTGATTTCGAGAATTAAAAACTCGAAATCTATAAGCAGAAAGAAGCCATTACTAGTTTAATATAGTTGAATAAACCCTTTTTGGCTTTGATTGAAAGTTTATATAGGTTTAATTTTGCTATTAAGGACCTTTTCCTCCTGCTACCTAATTCCAGTCATACTGTTGTAGTGTGAATTTACAACTACATTAGAAAGACCTAAAACTTGCAATTAGTAGTTAATACTAGAAACAACTAAATGGTAATTTAAATTTTTCAGCAAAGGCGGAGAAAACTTACTGGCTTTTCTACTCCTTGCTGCAATTTCTTCTACTAATTGGTGAATCTTAATCTTAGAGGTTGTACTTCCTCTTGAGTTTGAAGTGAACTAATTGTGAAATACACTGAGGTTATTTCGGACCCTTAAACATAAATAAGCACTGACTTGCTCAAGAGTTTGCTTTGCTACTTCACAGAGAAAGGAAAAATTTCTCTTCAAAACTCGAGGCAGAAATGTAATTATTTTCAAGCTTCAATATCCAAATCTCGAAAAACGCACTTCCTGAGCTACTTGATTTTTAGCACAGCGCATATCATGAATTTATTTTATCTTCATTAAAAGCCACCTGACTCTT